>OAWT01000007.1_pt1 | contig 300007 bp, 212 predicted proteins | sample 1477031 | NCBI WGS metagenome assembly OAWT01 (sample SAMEA2580263, study PRJEB22360) | human gut metagenome | biome: human gut; feature: human-associated habitat; material: faeces | place: Denmark | collected 2008/2010
ATGCTTTTAAAAAAGACGCAAATTCAGTCGTTATTTGCGTTCCTTCTGCCACTAAGATACGATTTCTCCACTCAGGATTTCGGGATGATCCACGAAAAGGTCACAAAAAGACATACTTTCGTGACCAATTCGGGACTTACTCTACCCTTTAAATATCAATCGATTACTTTCACTGTATGAATTCCTGTATACGATTTCTCCAAAAAATTTCATCCATGCACCTTAAAAATTTTCATAAAAGTTTTTGTGGAATAATTTGTTCTTGTATATTTGTACTATAATAATAGTACAATATTAATATAGCATAATATAAAATCATATGATCAAGTTTTTATTAGATTACTCCAGTGGTATGCCGATATACCGTCAGATCATTGATCAGATCAGGTTTGGCATAGCATCTGGGCAACTTAAGTTAGGTGAACAACTTCCTACGGTCAGAGCGCTTGCCGTAGAGTTGAAGGTAAATCTAAATACGGTATCCAAGGCTTATAAAGAATTGGAGATCAAAAATATCTTAGAAACTCAACAAGGAACCGGAACGTTTATTAGCAAAACGGACCATGTAGTTCCGGAAAAAGAACGGGAAGACAAGTTAAAAGAAATTTGTACACAATTTTCTTCTGTCGTACTGAGTTACGGCTTCAGCCTGGACGAGGTTATTCAAGAATTAAAGGATATCGAAACTTCTAAAAAACAATGAATATGACAACAAATGTAATTAACAAGGGTTGGTTTAATCCCATATCCCTTTCCGTATTTCTGATACTGGTTATCGTATCAGCCGTTTTGTATGTTTCGCAGATTGTAAACATACCGGTATTCATCCTTCTGCTCCTTCTTTCCGGGTTGGCGGCTTCTGCAATCCGTATTGCCGACCAGTGGGAACGGGCGGTAGTCTTGCGTATGGGGAAATACAGCGGCTTGAAAGGCCCCGGCCCCTTTATGATTATCCCGGTTATAGACAGTGTGTCGACTTATATCGACCAGCGTGTACGGGTAAGTGCGTTCAAGGCCGAACAAACTCTGACCAAAGATACGGTTCCGATAAATGTGGATGCAGTCGTATATTGGACCGTCTGGGACGTGGAAAAAGCTGCATTGGAAGTACAGGAATATCAAAAAGCGATCGAACATATCACACAGACCGGTTTAAGAGATACCATCGGTAAGCACGAACTGTCGGATCTCTTGCAGGAACGCGATAAGATAGCTGAGGATTTGCAACAGGTCTTAGACAGAAATACGAATCCATGGGGCATCACATGCCAGACTGTCGGTATCAAAGATATCGCTATTCCGCAAGACCTGGCCGAAGCAATGAGCAAAGAGGCCCAGGCCGAACGTGAAAGAAGAGCTCGCGTCATCTTGGGAACGGCAGAAACGGAAATCGCAGAAAAGTTCGAACAAGCCAGTAAGAAATATACCGACAATCCTGTGGCATTGCATCTTAGAGGGATGAATATGCTGTTCGAAGGCTTAAAAGAAAAAGGATCAATGGTAATCGTACCGAGTTCGGCACTCGACACCATGAACTTAGGGGCTATGGGAGGCTTGGTTTCATTGGCTAAGAACAACGAGACACCGAAATAAACTATTTTCTAACAACAAAAAATCACCATTTATGAAAATACACAAACAAGGGATTACTTTTGTTCTCCTTCTATTAATCTTCACAAGTTGTTCACGAAAACAGTCACTGCAATGGATTCCATTCAGTTGGGAAGGTGATTCGATTTCCGGAATATACATTGAAAAAGCATATTTATATATTCCTGTAAACATAGAAAACCTATCGGACGATTTCACTATGCAATTTGATTTGGGAACATATAACACAGTCTTTTATGGAAATCCAATCGATCCCTATCTGGAAAAATCCGGCTTAGTAAACAAATTAAATTCTACCGGAATGTTTAAAAATGTCTGCCTCAAAATGGGAGCCATTCCATTCAACAATATTAACGTCGTATACAAAAAGGATTTTGGCGAGAAAGTCCCCATAGACTCTCTCCATACAAAAACACCTAAGCATATCGGAACGATTGCCACAGATATGTTTCAAGATAAAATAGTGATAATCGATTACAAATCATGCAGGCTCGCCATTACAGACAGTTTACCAAATGAATACACAGATTTACCGGCAGAAAAATTTGAATTAACAGATGGTATAATGAGACTGCCATTTCGTATCAATAGCAAGGAGCACAAATTAATATTCGACACCGGCTCAAGTCCATTCCAGTTAGTCACAACAAAAGAAAGAGCATTAGAAATATCCAACTCAGCCATTGTCGACTCTTTAAGCGGTCCTTTATGGTGGGGACAAGAAATAACATTTTATGGTTTTAATGTAACCAAACCGATCGAGTTCGGCGGAAAAGCCCTGAACAATTCGAAAGTCTACTACGCCAAAGACGGCCTTTGGGATAGTATTTATAATTCCCTCGATGTCTGGGGAATAACCGGAAATGCTTATTTCTTTGAAAACACCGTGATTATTGATTATAAAAACAAACTATTCAGGATAAAATAAAAATTCGATCCCATACTTCTTCATTCAGATGCAAGTGTAAGTTGTTTTCGACGTTGTCGAGAATAAATTCGACATTGTCGAGTATATATTTGACGTTGTCGGGAATATATACGACAACGTCGAAAACAACTTACACTTGCATCAAAACAAAAACACATTGCCATCTTACATCAAACCTTTGCCAGAGCTTGGTCCAGGTCATCAAGGATATCATCGATATATTCGGTACCGATACTCAGGCGCACAGTGGAAGGCGTGATATGCTGTCCGGCCAGCTCTTCCGGAGTCATTTGAGAATGGGTAGTCGTATACGGATGGATCACCAGGCTCTTCACATCAGCCACATTGGCAAGAAGGGAGAATATTTCGAGCGAATCGATAAACTTCCAGGCCGCTTCCTGTCCGCCTTCGATCTCGAAAGTAAAAATACTTCCGGCACCTTTTGGAAAATACTTTTTATAAAGTTCATGATCCGGATGGTCTGGAAGAAGCGGATGGTTCACTTTGGTTACTTTCGGATGTTCGGACAAATACTTGACAACTTTCAGAGCATTGGCAACGTGACGTTCCACACGGAGAGACAAGGTTTCCAGACCTTGCAGCAGGATAAAAGCATTGAAAGGCGAGATCGTGGCTCCTGTATCACGCAGAATGACAGCCCGGATGCGAGTGACGAAAGCTGCCGGCCCCGCCACATCGGCAAAGACCGCCCCATGATAACTTGGGTCCGGTTTGCCCAAGGTCGGGAACTTATCGGCATTTGCTTTCCAATCGAAATTGCCACTGTCCACAATCACTCCTCCCAAGCTCGATCCGTGTCCGCCGATAAATTTGGTGGCGGAATGGACGACGATATCGGCGCCGTGTTCGATCGGGCGGATCAGGTACGGCGTACCGAATGTATTATCCACGATCAACGGGATATTATGACGGTGGGCCACCTCCGCCACAGCATCGATATTGGTAACATCAGAATTAGGATTGCCGAACGTTTCGACATACACTACTTTCGTATTCTCCCGGATGGCAGCCTCCAGCGCCTTCGAGTCGTTTACATTTACAATCGTATGAGTAATACCCTGAGCCGCTAACGTATGCGTAATCAGATTGAAAGAACCGCCATAGAGATTGTCGGCTGCCACAATATGATCACCCACTCCAAGTATATTTTGCAAGGCATACGTAACGGCCGCCGCACCGGAAGCCACCGCTAGACCAGCCACTCCCCCTTCAAGAGCCGCAACACGTGCTTCGAAAACTCCCTGTGTCGAATTGGTCAGGCGGCCATAAATATTCCCGGCATCGCGAAGGGCGAAACGGTCAGCAGCATGCTGTGAATCATGAAATACATAAGATGTTGTCTGATAAATAGGGACGGCACGTGCATCTGTCGCGGGATCGGCTTGCTCCTGCCCTACATGAACCTGTAATGTCTCGAAATGTAATTTCTTCGTTGCCATAGTCGTATTCTTTTAAATTATTCTTCTTGCTTATTTTCCAGCAAAACTATAGCAGGCAGATATATCAAACAAGACATACGGAAAATACAGAAAATAACGCTATTTTTACAGCCACTAACAGAACATATAAACTGAATCAAGATCGAAAAAAAGATTTCGACAGAATTTTATTCTTATGAACACACTTGAGAAATTAGACAAAGTCGACTTGCAGATCCTCCGTACCCTGCAAACAAATGCCCGGCTCACCACAAAAGAGCTCGCCGCCAGTGTCAACCTCTCGTCGACACCCGTATTCGAACGCCTGAAACGCCTCGAAAACGGAGGATATATAAAGAAGTACATTGCCGTGCTGGACGCCGAAAAGCTAAACCAGGGCTTCGTGGTCTTTTGCAGCGTCAAGTTGAGAAGACTGAACAAAGAGATTGCGGCGGAATTCACAAAGATCATACAGGAGATTCCGCAAGTCACGGAATGCTACAACATATCGGGGAGTTATGACTACCTGCTGAAAATCCATGCACCGAACATGAAGTATTACCAAGAGTTTATCCTGAACGTGTTAGGCACGATCGACAGTCTCGGCTCGCTCGAAAGCACTTTTGTGATGGACGAGGTGAAGCATGAATACGGAATACATATTTAATACGCCACCCCGCCCATAGATCGCATTTATTTCTTCAAAGCATAAATCCGCTGGATAATGTCAACGACCTTCATGCCTTCCAGTACGTTGGTCGTGATACATTCCGAACTTGCACCGGAAAGGACACGGACCACATTACGGATCACGAAATTATGGTTCTGGGCGGAACCTTTATAAGGCCCGTAGTCATTTCCCGGATTCGTCGGTGCCAGTTCCGGCATTTCATACTCTTTGATATGGCAGTATTCGACTTCGTTCATATACTGTCCGCCGATTTTCACGCTGCCGTTCTCCGCAACAATCAGCATACTGCTTTCCATGTTCTTGTTCCAGACAGAAGTGGAATAACTCAAGCTCCCCATTCCTCCGTTCACGAAGTTGAAATTCACAAAACCCGAATCTTCAAAAGCCGTGAGTCCGGCATGGTTGAAATCAGCAAAGCGAGCCTGGATGTTGCAGATATCTCCAAAAAGCCAGTACATAATGTCGATGAAATGGGAGAACTGGGTGAAAAGCGTCCCTCCGTCCAAAGCTGCATCGCCGTGCCAGCCTCCGGGTTTATAATAGCGCTCGTCACGGTTCCAATAACAATTCAACTGAACCATATAGATTTTGCCTAACTTACCGGAATCTACCATCTCCTTGATCCAGACAGAAGGAGGAGAATAACGGTTTTGCATGACGCAGAACACTTGTTTACGGTATTTCAGCGAAGTATAGACCACCTTTTCGGCATCGGCAAGTGTCAGTGCCATCGGTTTCTCGATCACGACGTTGCAACCAGCTTCGACAGCCTGGATAGCCATCACCGCATGTAAGCCGTTGGGGACGCAGATATTCACGACATCTATAAAGAGGCCACTCTGCAATAATTCCGTAAGGGAAGAAAAGAACGGAACGTCGTATGCTTCAATCCCCAATTCTTCACGAGGACGAATATCACAAAGGGCCACCAGCTCGGCTCCCGGATCGCGTGTCACCATCTCGGCATGACGTTTGCCGATATGGCCACAACCGATGACTGCAAATTTTATCTTTTTATCCATCATTGTTTGATTTATGATTTATGATTTATGAATTATGATTTATTTGTGACGCATAAATCATAATTCATAAATCATAAATCTTTTAGTTTTTCTATTATATATTGCTGTTGTCCGAGGGACATTTCCGTATGAATGGGCAAGGAAAGGACGGATTCGCACAAACGGATGGAGACGTCCAAATTGCCGGATACACGGGAGATCTGACGGTAAGCTTCCTGACGGTGCACCGGCAGGGGATAATAGATCATGGAAGGGATTCCCTGCTCTTTCAACAGATGCTGAAGAGCATTCCGCCGACCGCCTTTTACCTGAATCGTATATTGGTGATACACATGAGTCGAAAATGTCGATTTCGCAGGGATAACCAACGAATCGCAGGAAGATAAGGCTTCATCGTACTGGCGGGCAACCGACCTGCGGGCTTCCGTGAACTCCTCCAGATGCTTCAACTTCACATCCAGCACGGCAGCTTGCAACGTATCCAGACGGGAGTTGCATCCGATCCACCTATGGTGGTATTTACATTCCTGACCATGATTGGCAATCATGAGGATACGGGCAGCCAACGCTTCGTCGGAAGTCATCAACGCACCTCCGTCGCCATAGCAAGCCAACGGCTTGGACGGGAAAAAAGAAGTAGTCCCGATATGCCCGATCGTTCCGGCCTTTCGTACCTTTCCGTCGGAAAAAGCATAATCGGCACCGATGGACTGGGCGTTATCTTCCACGACATACAGATGATAGGCATCAGCCAAAGCCATGATCGGCTCCATATCGCAGGCTTGTCCGAACAGGTGGACGGCCACAACCGCCTTTGTCCGTTCCGAAACAGCCGCTTCTATTTTCCGGGGATCGATATTGAAGGTACAAGGATCGACATCCACCAACACAGGCGTCAATCCCAACAAAGCGACAACCTCGGCAGCCGCTATATAAGTAAATGCCGGCAGGATCACCTCATCGCCGGACTGAAGCTCCAATGCCATCAAGGCAATCTGCAAAGCATCCGTCCCGTTACCGCAAGGGATCACATATGGAACCTGAAGATAGTCAGCCAAATGTCCGGCAAAGGTTTTCACCTGCGGACCATTGATAAAGGCACAACTGTCGGTCACCGCCTGCATGGCCCCATTGATCTCCTCTTTGAACCGGAGATATTGTCCATGCAAGTCGACCATCTGTATCTGTTCTTCCAACATTATATTATCTGTTTTCCGATTAATTAATCCTTCGTCACTACAACGAAGGATTAACCAGATTATTTCACTTCGCTGCCCGGTTTTACCTCTTTTTCAGGAGTGATGACAGCCAGCTTGCCGTCGAAGTTTTCTGCGGAAAGGATCATTCCTTCGGAAACGATACCTTTCAACTTGCGCGGAGCCAGATTGGCAATGAAGCAAACCTGCTTGCCCACAAGGTCTTCCGGCTTGTAATGCTGGGCGATACCCGAAACGATCGTACGTTTTTCCAGACCGTCATCGATACGGAACTGCAACAACTTGTCCGCCTTAGGCACTTTCGTACATTCCAACACGGTCCCGACACGGATATCCAGCTTCATGAAGTCATCGAACTCAATATTCTCACGGATGGGTTTCGCCTTGTAGTTGGCTTCCTCGTTTGCTTTCTTCGTATCCAACAGCTTTTGTACCTGCGCTTCGATCACGCTGTCTTCAATCTTCTCGAACAGCAGTTCCGATTTGCCCAACTGATGGCCGGCTTCCAGCAGGTCAATCGATCCCAAGCGGTTCCAGCCTAACGGTTCCACATTCAACATCTTGTTCAGTTTCTCCATGCTGAACGGCAGGAACGGTTCGAAAGCGATCGCCAGATTTGCCGTGATCTGCAAAGCGATGTTCATAATCGTGGCGACACGTGCCATATCGGTCTTTGCCAATTTCCAGGGTTCCGTATCAGCCAGGTACTTGTTACCGATACGCGCCAGGTTCATCGCTTCTTTCTGTGCGTCACGGAAATGGTAAGTATCTAACAGACGTTCCACGTCGGCCTTTACATTCGCAAAATCGGTCAATGTCTGACGGTCATAATCGGTCAGCTCACCGGCAGCCGGCACCTTACCTTCGAAATACTTTTCGGTAAGCACCAAAGCACGGTTGACAAAGTTACCTAAGATGGCAACCAACTCATTGTTATTGCGTGCCTGGAAATCTTTCCAGGTGAAATCGTTGTCTTTCGTTTCCGGAGCATTGGCCGTCAAAACATAGCGCAACACATCCTGCTTGCCCGGCATATCCACCAAATATTCGTTCAACCAGACAGCCCAGTTGCGGGAAGTGGAGATCTTGTCGCCTTCCAGATTCAGGAACTCATTGGCCGGCACATTTTCCGGCAAGTTATAAGAACCTTCGGCTTTCAGCATAGCCGGGAACACGATACAGTGGAACACGATATTGTCCTTACCGATGAAATGCACCATCTTGGTTTCAGGATCTTTCCACCAGGTTTCCCAACTTTCGGGGAGCAGTTCTTTTGTATTGGAGATATATCCGATAGGCGCATCGAACCAAACATACAGAACCTTCCCTTCCGCACCGTCCACCGGCACAGGAATCCCCCAGTCGAGGTCGCGACTTACTGCGCGAGGCTGCAATCCCATATCCAGCCAGCTCTTGCACTGCCCGTATACGTTCGGTTTCCATTCTTTATGTCCTTCCAGTATCCACTGGCGCAGGAATAGTTCCCATTTGTCCAAAGGCAGATACCAGTGTTTAGTCTCTTTCATCACCGGCTGGCTGCCACTGATAGCGGATTTCGGGTCGATCAGGTCCGTCGGGCTCAAAGAGGTTCCGCAGGCTTCGCACTGGTCACCATAGGCTTTTTCATTGCCGCAATGCGGGCAAGTCCCGGTTATATAGCGGTCGGCAAGAAACTGTTTCGCTTCTTCGTCATAATACTGTTCGCTTGTTTTCTCGATAAACTCTCCTTTATCGTATAAGGTACGGAAGAAGTCCGACGCCACCTGGCGATGTGTAGCCGAAGTCGTACGGGAATAGATATCGAACGAGATACCGAACTCCTCAAAAGACTTCTTGATAATACCATGATAACGGTCCACCACATCCTGCGGTGTAATCCCTTCTTTCTTCGCTCTCAGCGTGATAGGCACTCCATGCTCATCCGATCCACCAATCATCAAAACCTCTTCCCCCTTCAGGCGAAGATAACGTGCATAAATATCAGCAGGCACATACACCCCGGCCAAATGTCCGATATGCACCGGCCCGTTCGCATACGGCAACGCCGTAGTTATCAGCGTTCTCTTAAACTGTTTTTCCATACCTTGTGTTCTCTTTTTGAGGCACAAAGGTAAGGAATAATTTGGTTAGATGGAAAAGATAGTTCATCGGATTACAATCTTTACCGATTCACCATTTCCGACCTTCACCACATACATACCAGCCGGCAGTAGATAAGACGAATAACCGGCCGGGACACCTGCCTTCTTTATCAGCTTTCCTTCCAGACTCCAGACGAACAATTCGGAAATTTCAGGAGACAGAATGTGCAAAGAGCCTCCGGCTGCATAGATACGCACAGCCGGGATCGATACGTTTTCATTTCCTACCGACATATTCGAAGCTGCAAAAGCTCCTTTCAACGTACAATTGTCCGTCACCACATATTGATAAGGATTCAATGTGTTGCCATCCCCCCATTTCATAAACATATTACCCTTGTTTGGCGTTGCCGTCAATGTGATAACCGTTCCATGTTTTAACATACCGACTTGACTGGCTTTTACCGTCCCACCTTCCTGTTGTTCGAGAGAAACGACATATTCATTCAGCTTCAACCCGGAGACATCCACCATCATATCCTCCGACACATCGGAAAGCGTATAAAACAATGTTTTCGTTTCAGAAGAAGCTCTCAAAGACAAGGCTGCATCCAGTTCTTTTCCATTGGCAAAGACTTTGACGTCGCTTTGGCTATATGACGGCAAAACGACCAGTTTCAACTGAACAGATTCCCCTTTGGCTACGACCGCCGCATTCGCATTGACAGCCCCCATACCCGCACCGGCAAGGACAGGCAGTTTGACACATACAGCATCCTGCCCTGTTTTAGGCAGGAATAACGGAAACAGTTGCGATGCATCAGCAGCCGTTACGATACGAGGATTATCGGCTTTGCCATCATTCCATTTCGAAAATACTTGTCCTTCAGGCGCATCAGCCTGCAATACAATCATGGCAGCCGTGAATAGAGAGAGGCCGGATACATCTGAACCGGTTTCCACATCGATAGCCGACACATGCTCCTGCAATACCGGTTTCACCTTATTGCGAACGATCCCATCAACAGAAATACGGATATTCTCGGAAATATCATATATACTATACACCTCCTGATTCACGTTCAATTTTTCATTATTGGCATACACGACAGGGACAGATTCGTTGTAATCCGCCTCCAGACGCAAATAGAATTTGAATTTGCCCCCCGGCTTGACTTCAGTCGAATACCCGGTAAGCGGTTTGACTGTCACCCCTTCCAATTCAGGAAGAATAACAGAAAATCCGGCACTGTCCTTCACGAAGCGTGCCTGCAACGTCACATCCGACTCAGCCATAAACGTACGAGGATTAGCTGTCTCACCATCCGTCCACGACTGGAATTTATAATTTTCATCAGCCATAGCCGTCACCGAAACAGGATCTCCATGATTGACGTTCCTGGAATTCTCTGCATCCTCATCACCGGTAAAAGCAATCATACCATTAGCCGACTGTACCAAAGTAATCAGATGGGTTACACCGGAAATACCGCTCACATTGACAATTACGTCAGAAGTCTGGTTACTTAAGGTGTAAATGCCATAAATATCAGGTGTGATAACAGTTCCGTTTGCTGTCACCTTTATAGAATCCAATGTTTGGAAATAGTTCTTATCCACAATCAGCTTGAATTCAAAAGCCCCGCCACTTGCTACGGCTTCCACGACTTCACCACCTGCGGGATTGCTGGCAGTGATTCCTTTCGGCAGGTTGAATGTGATGGTGATCTTTCCGGAACGGAACGTGATGTTACGAGTCGTAACACCATCCTTGCAACCGGACTTGCGGGCTATGGCTTGTACGGCAACCGTTTTGGTGGTAGTCGTAATAGTGCTTACCTGAAAAGCTCCGGTATAGAGTTTAGGGGTAGAACCGTCTATACTGTACAGCAAGGAATCGCATTCGCCGCTTTTTTCCATCGTGACTGTCACGGGTTCTCCACTCGGAATATAGTCCGTATTGACAGGATAGGTCGTTACTTTGGGAGCCGAAGCTGCCGGGCGCGGATCAATAAAGACAGCCGAGATGGTCAAACCACCTTCAGCAGGCATCACAACTGTTTGAGGGCTAGTCGTATATTCGATATTATTGACAACCAGTTTCGACAATTTATAATCGGCCGAAGCAGGTGTTGCCGTAATTGTCAACGAGGTGTTCGCCCCGACCTTATCACCGGATTTCACTTCCGTCGATCCGCTCTTCACCGTGATCGTCCCGTTCGCCGGACGTGATATCTGCACAGAGTTACCCATTGTCCATTCGGCATATAGTTTCAAATTGCCGGTCGTTCCAGCAGGAATGATCATTAGTGCCTGATCCTTCAACAGGTCATCTTTATGCCATCCGACAAACGTAAAGTTATCACGTTGCGGAGTCGGTAATTTGACTTCTTTTTCAATATTATAGCAAGTCACGGCATCAGGCGGATTATTGCCATACCCGTAAAGTTCATATTCGATTGTATATTGTGCCAACTCCCATTTGGCATATAAAGTAAAATCTCCGTGGGTACCCTTTACAACTTCCCCATAAGATTTGGTTAGATCTTCATCTATATACCAGCCTACCAATGTATAACCTGCTTTCGTCGTTCTCGTTGGGAGTTTGAATGTTTCGGTCTCAATGGTGTAGCGCAGAGCATCCTGATCGGAACCACCGTTGGTGTTGAAGATGATGGTGTACGGGGTAGGGGTCCATTTGGCATAGACCATTACCGGAATATTCGTTTGTCCTGCCGTTCCTGCCGGAAAAGGCACAGCCTCTAATTTGCTTCCAGTAAAATTCTCATCCAGAAACCATCCTCCGAACATATATCCTTCTTTTGTCAGACCGGAAGGTAAAGTTTCCGGTTGTGTTTTTGTATAAGAAATATCTGCTAAAGAAGTGCCATTGTTCGTCTTAAAGGAAAGCGTATAAGAAATCTCCGTCCAATGCGCTTTAAGGGTGACATCACCCGTTCCGGCAGGGATAGAGGTTACTTTCTGATTACCCCGATACCATCCATCGAAAACATATCCTTCTCTTTGAGGAGTTGGTAAAGAAGATATCCCGGTTTCAATATCATATGAACCATCCTGAATAGCAGTTCCCCCTGCCACATCATAAACAACTTTATAAGAGATCGGGGTCCATGTGGCAACAAAAGTCATGTCTTTGCTGGCTACACGGTCTGCCGTTGTTGGCAAAGCTGTTGGATTGACCGAATTGCCATTATATGTCCAATCGACAAAAGTGTAGTCGTTTTTTGCCACTGTCGGCAGGACGAAATTGGAGGTTTCGATGGTATAGGAAGGTGTCCCTTGAATGGTAGTTGTACCACCATTGGTATTGTAGATAACATTATATTGGGTAAGAGAGACAGTAGCAGCAGTTTGATTAATTCCTCCTCCTTCTTCTTTATAATTCACTCCTGTGGGTTTAGAAAAATATGTACCGGCAGGAAGCATATTTTCCAAAGTATGAGAACCGTTTGCGTCTATGACCCATGCGCCACCAGCACTACCTGAGGAACCAACCCAAGAACCACCACTACCTCCTGCACCAGGACTCACAGTCATAACCACATCAATAATAGCAACCAATCCATCATTTAAAACTATTGCAAAAGCATTCGATCCATCACCTCCATCACCAAATTTTCCTGAGGAATTAGTTCCTTTCGCCGATTTCGTAACAATATTACCATTCTTCACTGTAATATTAGCAGAAGATCCATTTACATTTATTGCAATATCATCCCCTTTTGAAGCATTTATCGAACTTCTATCATAAGTAAGCGTATAAGTATTCAGGTCAAGAACCATCGTTCCACCCGTAATGCTCAATCCACCACTATTTCTGTCTAAATATACATCGTCTGTCAACGTCACAACATTTCCATTCACCGTCGCATTTCCCAACACATTTCTCAACGCCTCCGCCGAATTCACATCCACCGCCCCGCCCCTTACCGAGCCAAGCAACCCCGCAATCAAAACCAGCCAACTAATAAAAAAACTATTTCTTCTCATCTTTCTTTATTCTATATTTTTATTCCGGCACGCCGGAAAGACTGTTTCTAACCTCATTCCCACCAGGAACCTGCCGGAAACGTTGTTTCCTACTCAAACACCAGCTCACACTCGTCCAAATACATCACGCTGCTCGTGCTACCCGTGAAGTAATCACCGTATTTGCTGGCGGAGGCTACGATCAGGATGTATTTTGGACGGGTGAAGTAGTCGCGATAAGTCAAGTTGATTTTGAACTGTTTGTAATCGCTACCTGTCGCTTCGTTCGATTTTAATTCACCGAATGCGATCATCGATTCGTTGTTCCAAGTCAGGTCAACAAAAGTACCTGTTGTTGTGTTGACACGAAACGGAGCACTCCAATCGAACAAACCGATATAGATATGGCATGAATCCGTCTGTCCCATCAAGGCATCGTATGGAGCTTTTGCCTGGTCAATCACGCCTGGCGTATATTTGTAATATCCTTTCAATGCCGAAGGTCTTCCGATATAAGGTTGTCCAAAATCGAGTTCAGCCCCTTCGATACCTGCCAAACCGACAAAATCGCCCGTATAGATGTTACCAGCGGCGAACTTGCTGGCGATGCTGATATAATCGGAAGCCATCTTGACGGCACGACCTTTCACCACATCGCCCGTTTCCGGTGCAGTCGGGTTACGGCTGGCGATACTGGCCCCCTCGTTACCGGAATCCCAGAAATGGTCGGCATCGTCCAATGTCGCATTCGGATACCAAGTCTTTTCGTTTTTCATCACCCAATCGTCAAAGCCGAGATTCGGGACCTGCATGATCGTATCGGTCGTAAATGTGAGTATTTCGCCAACCGTCCCGTTCATCGTCAACCGATATTCGTAATCCGTCCCCGGCGTCAAGTGAGTCATCATGATCAAAAAGTCTTCTCCCTCATAGCTTATTTCATTAGACAGCACAGACTCCCAAGTAGTTTCGCCCACCTTGCGGTATTCGGCTTCCACCTCTCCTTTCGATATCGATCCACTGACATATGCACGGCGCGTCCAAGCGGAAAGCTGTGTCAATTGGACATTCGCATTCGGATATTGGACGCTCAAGGTCCACTCTTCCGTCTCGTCAAATGCCGTCACATAGAAAACACGCGGCCGGGTAAAATCAACAACTTTCGAAGGGTCGGGAGTCGTCTGTGCGATCGAACTCCCTAATTGCAGCTCTTCTATTTCAATGTTTCGTAAAGAGGGCTGCTCGGTCGAATCGACATAAACAATAACGTTCTTCGTATAATCGTCGACCAAGGCCGAACCTACCTGATTCTTGATTTTGATCTTACGTACGATATCCCGCGAAACATTGACCGTCCATTCATAATCCTGATAAAGGCTCAAGCAGAACTTCACCGGATTCAGAAAATTCATCCGTGTATCCATTCCGGCAGGCAAACTGTCAGCCGAGACAAAACCGGTATCCGGAAAATGAGCGATATCAAGACAGGCAGCCGAATCCGGATAAACCTTCATACCCTCTGTCACGACTAGCTTTTCAACACGCAGATCCCTCAGGTCGATCGTATCGGCCACTTTTATCTCCACTGTATTTGAAGCTCCGAGGATACGGCAGGAAGTCATACCGGCAACTTCCATCTCCGTGATCTGTCCAACAATGGTCGGATACGGCAAATCATTTTCGACACATCCTATCCAAGACAATACCAGCAATCCGAACGTAAGAAATATGCTTTTTCGTTTCATACCACTTCCTTATAGATAAAAAACAATACCCAAGTCGATCGAGAGCAGATTTATCTTAAAGTTTGCCGAACTGGAAGTACGTTTACCATCATACACCTGATCTTTTTTCTGGTCATACCAATTAAAGTTCAGGCCTGCGACAGCGATAGAAGCCTCCACAGCCGTAAAATCGTTGACAAAACAGGTGATACCCGGTGCAACACCGATATTCAAGTTATGCTTCAACTGATGTACGCCCGACAATCCGCTTCCCAAATCCGAACTGCTCGTACTTTTTGAAAAGCCGTACAGCAAACGTGCCTCATTAAACAAACCGAAACGTTTGCTATCCCCCAAATTTAAGTATGTACGGATAAAAAAAGCAGCCGAATAGGTATTCGATTTATCATTCCACTCGTTTATATCCAGACTGATATCATCTCCTAATGAAAGTGACAGGTTATCTAATTTCGTATAAGAACGCGAATAAGCCAAACGCCCACCGATACTGATATTGTCACGGATGAAATAGCTGACCAAAGGTGTCACTTTAAATGTATATCCTTCCGAATCGATATCTTTCAACAACGACATAAATTCGAAATTATCATCCACATGTTCCGAGTAGGAGAACGTCGCCCCTACCATCCATTGCCCTTTCGGGATAAATGTCTTCATCACGATTCCCCGATCATATTTATTCTCTCTCGCCGAAAGTACCGTCACGGCACAAAGCAGAAGCAAAAGCAGACTCGTTATTTTTCTCATATTTTGTTTATTCGTTATTCGTTTGTGAAAGAGGCAGCGTTGTAATCATATTCCAAATTAAATTCATCGATATACAATGTACTGCCTTTACCTCCTGTAAAATAATCTCCATAGCGGCTTGCCGCAGCTACAACCACTATATAAGATGGAGTTACATCTGTTTTCCGATATTTGATATCTATTGAAAATTTTTTATAACCATTTGCTTCTTCTCCGGAAACAGCTTCTTTCGCCACTAATTCACCATAAGCAATGACAGAAGCATCGTTAGGGTCAAACAATTGGCGACTTTTCGGATTTGTACGTATCTCATAATTTTTCGTACACAATGCTATATAAATGATACATTGATCAGAATCTCCACTTTTCAAATCAGGATCTACTTTTGAATCCCATTGTTCCATATAATCTATGTTTACTGGAGTATATTTATAATATCCAGTCAATTTTGTAGGCTTAGCAGTAAATGGTTGTCCAAATGACAAGATACCATTCGTTCCATCTATGTCAACAAAATTACCAGTAAACATACTTGCTGAAGCAAATGCCCCAATGCCAATAAAGCCAATCCACGTAGACTGTAACTTAGCAGCTTTACCCTTGACTACAACACTTTCTTCAGGAGAAGTAGGATTATTTTCGCCCGCAGTATTTGCGCCAGTATTTCCAGAATCCCACCATTTAGATACATCTACATTAGGAAACCAAGTCTTACCATTTTTAAACCATTCATCAAATGTATTATTTTTTAAATTTACAATCGGAGACGTTGTAAAAGTTTTGACATCCCCTTGAGCATCTGTACCTGAAACTGCATAGTATTCATACTCTGTACCTGGCATGATATTTTCAATCAACAATAAAGAAAAATCACCTGTTTGCTCATTATAAATAGTTGCATCATATCTCTGAAAATCTGTATCTGCTTTCTTTTTAAACATAAAGCCGATATTATCTCTGTCAATGGAATTACCTCTTAATGTCACAAATTTCGCCCATACAACCGGCTCTTCCGTTGTTACATTCACATTCGGACGAATTTCATAAATGAATTGTACAGTCGTTTCCTGATGTAAATTATCCAAGACAGAGAACGTAAACGTATGGGTGGCCATTTGAGTTGCTGAAGCAGGGTCTAATGCTTTAGCAAAATCAGTCAACACGAATGTCAGTTCTTGCTTGTCCTTTACTTCTTGTATCGGGAAACCTAATTGCTGCAAACGCGTCCGTGCAGCATCCGTCAGGTTACAAAGATCAAACGATGGAATATCGGCAAACTGGAAAGAAGTCGTTTTCACTTTCAACTGCTTGATGCCGTTCGGGGCTTCTATCGTCAAAGAATGTTCCGGAACCACCGGATTGTCAGCCTTTTTATAGACAATCTTATTTTCCGTAAAACCATCAAGTGTCAATTTGGGAGCCGACTTGCCGAAAAGATCTTCCTCTTTGATGAAAATTCCGTAATATATCGTATCAGCCTTTTCATCCACTATAATCCCATCGAAATCAGCTCCAGCTTCTTCATTTCCACCACCATCATCAAGCGAGTATTTTATTTTATAAAAATACTGTTCTTTAATATCCGGAAAAACACGTTGCATGGTAAACTCGTTTCCATCCAAATTGACTAATCTTAAATCAGCCGTAAGCTTCTCTGCTTTAAAAAAGCCGGCACGAGTCTCATCTCGCGTATAAAGCAAGCTCCCGGAAGTATTGGAAACTGTTGTTTCATAGCGACTGAAATAATTAGCAAGATTGCCGGCATACTCGACTGCAACTTTCGTATTCGAAATCTTGCAAACAATCTGTACGGAGGTTATTTCGCCGGACTGAATTGTTATTTCTTTCGAACCGGAATAGAAAGGTTTTTCCCACCCTGCTTCTTCCGACTGGTTTGATTTTACTGAAATCGTATACGTTCCTACCGGAAGAACGATTTTCTTACCCTTCACCTCATCGATATAATCGGAATAGCTTTTTATCGTATCTCCTTCCGCTGCAATTATATCGACGCGAAGAGACTCATTCGTAACAGCCGATTCCGCCTTTGTCAGCAATGTAGCATCTTCTTCGATACCTAAATACAATGCGCCTGTCGGTATTCCTACCGATTCTTCATTACAGCTCACTCCCCATAATATCAAACTACACAAGCAAGCAAATATATATAACTTCATACTGTTCATCACTCATTAATCGTTCAAGTTCCTTACCGTTAATGTCTTGGAAGCCTTTTGCCCTAACTGATCCGTCGCAGTTATGGTAAAGAGATAATCGCCTCCTCCCAAACCTGCAATCATCGGCATAAAAGAAGAGATATCAAACGTTGTAGACGTAGCACCTTTTGTTGCTGACAATCCTAATTTTGACAAAGTTTCATTCAAACCCTCATCACAAATATCAAACTCGGAAGTCAGCCCGACAGCCGGTAATAATGCCTCCAATGTTGATGAAGTTATTTTTACAACTAACGAAGCTAATTTACCCGGTGTATTAATCTTCACACGCACAGTTTTATTGCCTGCACCCGATATCTCGATCGGTTGGCTTATGTCCAATCCTGTATCCCCTACAATTGTAGGTTTAGTCACCGTGTCACCACCTTCATTATCATCGCCACCATCATCCTCACCACCGGCATCGATAAAATCCGAAGGAATCTCTATCACATATTCTTTCTCGACCAAGGATATGTCGACCTTAATCACCGGATTTTTAACTGAAGCCGAATCATCCGGCACAACAGGATCATCCGGTTCTACAGGTTCGTTATCATCCGGTTCATCAGGAGAACTGTCACCTTCTTCAAGATCCAAGTCGATCAATATATTATTATATTGTTGGATCTCCTCATTTTTCGACATATCGTAATTATATACCAAACTCTTTCCACCATTCTTCATAGTCGCATATACAGTAAACTGTAAAATGCCGGTATTTTTCAAATAGGTTGTCCTCTTTTCCCCGTTCTGGGTAGTCAAAGCTCCCACTTTATTATCGATAACGATCGAATAGTCATCATTAAATTTCTTCAAGAAATCATCCGAACAATGAAACGTAACTTTCTTATTGCTCAATACACAATCCGTAATCACCTTTGCCACTTCCTGAGGGGTGATTTCACACACATTCGTACCGGAATAAAAGGGCTTGTCGAAACCTGCATTCACATCTTCTCCCAACGTCGCCCGAATCGAATAATTACCGGCAGGCAGCAACAAGCCTCCCTCATTCTTCAAATCGGCGTAACTATCATAATGTTTGACCGTATTCCCGTTTTCATCAATGATATCTATAGCAAACTCATTGACATCCAATATAACAGTCTGCGAACCAGTAGCATTTCCTCCCTTCGAAACAGGGATATCCGCTTCTTTTTCCGGCTTCAACTCCAGATCCAGCAACCCTTGGTTTTCTACGGTTGTGTCATCAGTCTGACCTTTATCAGTCTGTCCCAATATCTCCTTCTTCATCTCACAAGAGAAAAAAAGAAGAGAAGAAAACAACAATAACAGGTATTTATATCTCATATGCTTATTCTCCTATACATTTAGTCGTTAACCGTAAACCTTTTGTTTCAGCTTCTCCTGCATCCAAGGTTATAATATAGTATTCCCCAATCGATACTTTATCTGTATTAGAATTGCATACATAATAGGTCCGTTCCGGATAGCTCAGATTATCCAACTTAACCGTAACTTTCAATACTAAATCCTTACAATCATTCAGGAAATAAGCCGGTTTTGTATGCTTATCCGGATCAAACGTCCATGATGCTTCCTCATCATAAACAGTCACTGAATAGCTGTAATTAAGAGGTTCGGCTTCCAACTTCGCTTTGAATCGGTCGGACAAGCGAAGCTCCACGCCCACGCTTTCAAACGTACAAGTAAAAGCAGGAACAGACGTGACTGTTTTTTCTTCAATCACAAAATCCTGTTTCCCTTCGAAATAAGGAGTTTCAGACACTTGGCCGTCAACCGCCGTCTGATCGTATGAAGAAGCAACAACCTGATAATCTCCTACCGGCAAAACCAATGGCATGCCGGAATCAATCATAGCCGAATAAGAAACAAAACTCATGTGTTTCGTATATGTACCATCCGTACCCTGTTGATCGATCCGGATCGAAAATGTGGAAGGTTCCAAACCAAAAGCACCTTTTGTCACAATTACCGGAATCTCCGTTTCGCTTTGGACAGATGGTTTTTCCAATCGGAACGCTCCGGAACCTTTACCAAAACCATTATCTATCCCTGCATCTTTTTGACAAGCAGAAAAGAATGTCAGAATAGAGATTAATAGAATATATGTCTTTTTCATTTTTTATTCATAAATGAGTTCAACTTCGTCAACTGTTAACACATTGCCAACAAAACGGGAATCCGCATTTCCCGAGAATTCTCCCACACTACCCTTGACGACATCTAATGCAGGAACTGAAGCTGTGCTTGATATAAAGACAATGTACATATGCGTTGCTTTTAATGATGTATTTAAGTACTTAACGTCAACTTTCGCTTCTACAAAAGAACTCTGATCTTGGTTTCGAACCAATTCCCCCCGACCTAATTCCGTAACAGAATTTTGATCTCTATTTTCAACAACGATATAAGCCTTAAATGATTCACTATTCATTGATTTAAATTTATAATAAAATTTAAACCCTGTCGGCCGTACCGTGAATACATGTCCATAGTCAAATGTTTCGGACTCTCCTCCTGCTATAGCAGAATGAGAACCTATAAACAACATTCCTGCAGCTCGTTTTTTAGCAGTCCATCCTCCCGTTGTCTGTGAATAAGTACTGCCTTCACCAAAACCTAAAGAACTTATTTCTGCAGCCTTTCCCGAATAGCCATTATCAGTTGGAACAGTTCCTGAATAAGATGTATAATAACAGGTAGTACCTGAATTTTGAGAATTTGTCAAGGCATTACGCGTTGCCCACCAACTCTGCCCTCCTTCCAAGAAAGGCCACCATTGATAAATATCAATTCCAACCCAAGCAGTCTTATCACTATATACCTTTTTTGAATGCCAGTTTTCAAAAGAGCCATCTTCCAACTCCACTACATTTTCGGTTGTTATCACAATCGGTTCCGTTACACGCTTTTCTTTTTCCCGGTAAATTGCACGTATTTCATATTGCTGTCCTCCTGATGTCAGATTCTTCAATGTATCGCATATCTCATCCGTTTGGTAAGTATGGTTCTTGCAATTATTCCAACTTCCACTACCGACTTTTCTCCATTGGAATTTAAGATTATCAGGATGTGTTCCATCAGAAACCTTTGCCCGCAAAAAAGCCCGGCAAGCAAAAGCATCCCCACCATTAGCAGACGGTGTCAACTCAAACACCGGCGCCTTTACCGTCAATGTCTTTGTCAGAGTCGGGAAACTGCGTCCTTTCTTATCTGCTAAATCCAATTTATAAATAAATGTTTTCTCTCCTTCCGTAGGAGCCTCTAAGCGGGAAGAAAAGACTTTTGGGAATTTAAGCGTTGCTGTCGCATTATTATCCGATTCAACACTAATGCCCCAATCATTATATAAAATAGTTCCATCGGTTAGAATATTATACACCTTATCACCTACCCCGTCATTAATTGTCAATGTCGTTTTCGTTTCATCGATTATACCTTCAGCCTCAAATTTAGCTTCTATCTCTTTCGACATATCATCACCCTCTATAATCGTTGTTTCAGGAAAGCCGTCAAATGTTATGATCGGCTGGCCGGCTGGCTGTACAACAACTGTTACCCCCAATACATTTGTCGCATGTGCCTTTCCTGTCGCATCAACTCCTGAAAACTCATAATGATAAGTATAAGTTTGGTCTTCCTCGATAGGAGCCTCCAAACTATTGATTGCATCTTTCAAAAATAGCTGTCCAGTTTTTCTTTCTCCTTTCACATTAGTATTCGCCTTACCATTGACCGACCATTTGAAATTCTTCCCTAAAGCGGCGGTAACTCCTTCGTCCGTCGCCAAGTCGTAGATAATCTCTTCGTTTTCTTTGTCTTCCCGCCATTGCTTGACACACAAAGATGCAATACCTGCCGGCATAGCAAATCCAACTGTAGGACTCTTCTCGAACTTTCCGACTTTAATGGTAAAAGATTCCCCATTTGTAAAATCATCCGGAGACAGTGTCGGCTTCTCAAACGGCTTCCACATAAAATCCGGTATCCCCTCATTCAGCGTGACATTTGTCATTTCATCATCCAGGATAATTTCCAGACCGATGCCATCCAAGGCCTCTCCATCCGTTTTAAAGATCAGGCGAATGTTCTGGCGACGTTCGATAGAAAGAGGAGTCGGGATTTTATATGTTTTTTCCTTGTCTTCGGTGACTTTCTTCAAACGGATGGCAATACCTAATTCCGATCCTTCTTTAGCTACTTGCATATAGGCCGGACGCGTTTCATCTTTCTTTATTTCCAGGCTGCCGGATGTAAAGGCCGAACTCAACAAAACAGTATAATCAGAATATGCCTCCTTGAAGTCCTCGGTATAGTCGACCGTGATTCTCGCATTTCCAAGTGTACAAGTCACATCGATAGGCGTACTCATGTCAGCTTTCACCGTAAAGTCGGTACTCCCTTCAAAATAAGGGTTTTCAAAAGCAGAAGGGAGGTTGTCACCTTTGGAGGCGATGAGGGTATAAGCCCCCTCTTTCAGTTCGATTTCAGAAGGCATCTCATCGAAGCGGTCATACGATTGGACTGTATCGGACTGCTGTACGATACGGATCTTGTAATCAGCCGTAGTCAGGAACTTTTCGAACTCATCCGAAACGGCTGCTTTAGTCGAGTTGTTGATACCTTTGTTCAAGGAAGTAGTGTCTGCCGATAATGACAAGCGCAGCTTTCCAATTCCATCGGCAGGCACACGATCGGAATCACAAGAAGAGGCACAGATAAGTACCCCCAAAACACATATCCATAAAGCCATGATCTTCCCAAGACCATATTCAATCATACATTTCTTCATCTATATAGTAATATAGTTTAGCCCTAATTCAGTTGACTGTCGCAATTCACAAAACAACCGGAGTAATACCCTTTCTCTACCTATCAAAATCGGTGCAAAATAACGACAACGCAAGAGATCTCACAAGGTCTATTTATACGATTACCTGTCCTCTTTTTTAGATCTTGTTCCAAATAGTCAATTATAATATCCTAACTTAAACCGGATTTTATCATTCAACACTTTTTGCGTGTCCTATTTTTCATATCTTTGCACATATTCTAATGTATTCTGAATATGGAAAACGATATCCCCAAAATAGACCTTCCCGAAGATTGGATCATCGGGAATCTTTCGCATAAAGACATTGGTTTGTTGAACTTGTATGCCAACTATCCTTGCAGGTTGAAGGCGGAGATATTCGTGCTTTGCATGCAAGGGGAGATCGAAGCATCCATAGATCTGACACGCTACCAAGTGAAGCCGGGCAGCTTTATCACGATCCTGCCGGGAACGATCTTACAAATTCATAAGATAGAAGGAGATTTACAGATCTATTTTATGGGATTTTCATCTGAATTCATCAACCATGCCAATATAGGCAAATCAGCAATGGACATGTTGTATGTCGTAAAAGACTGCCCGATTATCGAGCTGAAAGAACAACCGGCTCAATTGCTGGAAGATTATTTTTCGCTACTTGTCAAGACGTATGGATTCTGCGGACCCAAGTTGAACAAAGATATCCTTAACCATTTGCTTTCAGGCGTGCTTCTCGGAGTAGGGGCCATGTATAAAGACAAGACACTGAACAAGACGAATCTCTCCAAAGCAGAACAAATAAGCAAGAACTTCGGACAATTGGTTATGAAGAACTATACCACGCAACGTTCCGTTGCGTGGTATGCCAAGAAACTCGGCATAACTCCGGCGCATCTCAGTACGATTGTCAAGCAGACGACCGACAAGACTTGTGTCGAGATCATCACCTCTATGGTAATCATGGATGCAAAGGCACAGTTGAAATCGACCGACCTTTCCATCCACGACATCGCCTATTCGCTGAATTTCACGAATATGTCTTTCTTCGGCAAATATTTCAAGCGGCATGTGGGGATGGGGCCATTGGAATACCGGAACAGCTAAAATAGGTATTATTTTCATTGACAATCAGATTCATCCGATTTATTTTTACGTTCCCCATGTTTCCCTGTCCAGGCTCCGGTATTGTATGGCTTCCGCCAAATGGCGTGCTTCGATATTCGGAGAGGTTTCCAGATCGGCGATCGTACGGGAGACTTTCAGGATACGGTCGTAGGCGCGGGCGGAAAGATTGAGGCGCTGCATGGCGACCTTCAGTAAAGACAGACCGGCAGCATCGGGCACGGCGTATTCATGAAGCAGTTTGGAGGTCATCTGGGCATTACTATAAATACCCTCATGTGCGGCAAAGCGTTTTTCCTGGATAGCGCGGGCTTTCATCACACGCTCGCGTATCGCTTCGCTACATTCGGAAGGGTGTCCGTCGGATATCTTCTCAAAAGGGACCGGCACGACTTCCACCTGTATATCGATCCGGTCGAGCAGAGGGCCGGAAACGCGATTCATATACTTTTGGACGGCACCCGGAGAACAGAGGCAAGGGCGATCGGGATGATTATAATATCCACAAGGACAAGGATTCATGGAAGCGACCAACATAAAGTTGGCCGGATAATCGACAGATAAGCGGGCACGCGAGACCGTTATCGTCCGGTCTTCCAAAGGTTGGCGCATGACCTCGAGCACATTCCGGTTGAATTCGGGCAATTCATCCAGGAACAAGATCCCGTTATGCGCCAGGCTGATCTCTCCCGGCTGCGGGAAAGCACCTCCACCGACCATCGCCACATTCGAAATCGTGTGATGGGGCGAACGAAACGGACGTTGTGTCATCAGGGAAGTGTCCACCCCGATCTTACCGGCAACCGAATGTATCTTGGTGGTCTCTAATGACTCCTGCAAGGTAAAGGGCGGTAAGATGGAAGGGAGACGTTTAGCGAGCATCGACTTGCCGCTCCCCGGCGGACCGATCAAGATCAGGTTGTGGCTGCCAGCAGCGGCTACTTCCAACGCACGTTTCACATTCTCCTGTCCGCGTACATCCGAGAAATCCGCTTCAAACTGAAGCTGCCGGGCATAAAACTCTTCACGGGTATTGACAACCGTCGGTTCCAAATCCCGTTTTCCCGCAATGAACTCGATCACCTCTTTGATAGTCGAAACACCGTACACTTCCAGATTATTGACAACAGCGGCCTCGCGGGCATTCTGCTTGGGAACGATAAAGCCTTTGAATCCCTCTTCACGTGCCTTGACCGCAATCGGCAGAATACCTTTTACCGGCTTCAAACTGCCGTCCAATGAAAGCTCTCCCATCATCATGTAGTGACTCAGCCGGGAAGCATCCAACTCTTCGGCCGCTGCCAGGATACCGATTGCAAGCGGCAAGTCGTACGACGAACCTTCCTTCCGGATATCCGCAGGCGCCATATTGATCACAATGCGGTTACGAGGAAACTTGTAGCCACTCACCTGAAGAGCAGAGATAATGCGCTCATGGCTTTCACGGACAGCCACATCGGGTAACCCTACCAAAAAGAATTGGATACCTTTCGTGCAATTCACTTCGATCGTAACGACCGTTGCCGATATGCCCTGCACGGCGGCAGCATAAGATTTGACTAACATAGTTAAAGATTTATGATTTATAATTTATGATTTATGGGTCTGGATTTATGAGGCCGGATTTATGATTTAGGGATAGCAACATTGCATAAATCAGAAATCATAAATCATAAATTCCTACTCCATCAGCTTTTCCAATGTCTGCTTTATCTCGACCCCATTGTCCGTTTTCAAGATGATCTTTCCTTCTTCATCGATCAGGAAACAGCGGGGTAAAGCACTTACATTATACAGATCGACCAACATGGCTGCCTGTCCGGCGGAATCGGTAACCAAATTCCAGTCGATGCTATCCTTTGCAATAACTTTCCGTACTCCAGCCTGATCGTCATCCAAGCTGATCAGCAACATATCCACCTTCTCTTTCGGATATTTCGTTGCCACTTCATCCAAATACAGATCTTCCGTCTGACACATATCGCACCAGGGAGCCGTAAACGCAAGCAGCAAATATCTATTCGGAAAAGAATCCAGGCTGACAGGAGCCCCATAAATGTTCTTCACATTGAAACCGGGTGCTTCAGCTCCCAAAGCCGTCCTTTTTGCCCGCGTACTGTATTCCTGTAGCTTCCGTACCAAATAAAAGTCATTCAATTTCGGACTCAGCACAGCCAGCAGTTCATCCATTCGCCGGGTATCGTCAGGATGGTTAAAATAATGTTGTATCAATATGACGGAGGCTTCTTCATCCGGATATTTCTTAATGGCGGCGGCAGCTTCCTCGCTCAGCAGATGGTTTACATTCGCCAGGCGTGAAGCCATATCCGTTTCCTCTATCGAGCCGTTGACATTTTCCCTGTTCTTCTTATTCAGTTGACGGATCAAGTCGGCCTGTTCCTTCAACAAAGGAGCCATTTCTTTTTTTATCGTGGAAAGACGATCATTGATCCGCCCTCCTTTGACACGCAACATGGCAGGATAAGCAGCGTCCCCGGTGATCGTTACCTTCTCTCCCTTTTCCAGATAAGCCGTAACCCAATGCATCTTATTGGCAAAGAAGATCGTCACTTCCCGGAAATCACCTTGTTTCTTTTCGATCAAAAATTCGCCCGGCTTCCCGCAAGTCACCGTATCTACCACTTTTATATCTTCATTCTCGAAAACGGCATATAAGGTCTGATCCTCCAGATTGGTAAGTTTCCCTTCTATCCGGTAAGCAATATCTCCGCCACACGATGACAAAGAAACGATAATCCCAACGACCAGTAATAAACGTCTAATCATGTTATACCTCACATCCCACATTAAAAGATAATTTGGGGTAAAGATAGGAATAGATTTTAAAACATCCTAACATTTATGCTAAAATTAATGTATATATATAAAAAAAGCGCAGAACCGAAGTCCTGCGCTTTTATATAGTCGTTATGTATGTTATTACAATTTCGGACCAGCAGCAACCAGCTTCTTACCAGCTTCGTTACCAGTGAACTTAGCGAAGTTCTTGATGAAACGGCCAGCCAAGTCTTTTGCTTTTTCATCCCACTGAGCAGCGTCAGCATAAGTATCACGCGGATCCAAGATCTTCGGATCAACACCCGGCAATTCTGTCGGTACAACGAAATCGAAGTACGGGATAACTTTTGTCGGAGCTTTGTCGATAGAACCGTCCAGGATAGCATCGATGATACCTCTTGTATCTTTGATAGAGATACGTTTGCCAGTACCGTTCCAACCTGTGTTGACCAAATAAGCCTTAGCACCGGTCATTTCCATTTTCTTAACCAATTCTTCGCCGTATTTTGTCGGGTGCAGTGACAAGAAAGCAGCACCAAAGCAAGCGGAGAATGTCGGAGTCGGTTCAGTGATACCACGTTCTGTACCAGCCAATTTAGCTGTAAAACCAGACAGGAAGTAATACTGAGTCTGTTCCGGATTCAGAATAGATACCGGAGGCAATACGCCGAATGCATCGGCAGACAGGAAGATAACCTGTTTTGCGTGCGGGCCTTTAGAAACCGGCTTAACGATGTTTTCGATATGATAGATCGGGTAAGAAACACGAGTGTTTTCTGTTACGCTCTTATCAGCGAAGTCGATTGTACCGTCAGCAGCAACTGTAACGTTTTCAAGAAGAGCGTCACGTTTGATAGCGTTGTAGATATCCGGTTCGCTTTCTTTGTCCAGGTTGATAACCTTAGCGTAGCAACCACCTTCGTAGTTGAACACACCTTCGTTATCCCATCCGTGTTCGTCGTCACCGATCAACAGACGTTTCGGGTCGGTAGACAAAGTTGTTTTACCTGTACCAGACAGGCCGAAGAAGATAGCAGAGCTCTTGCCTTCTTTATCCGTGTTAGCGGAGCAGTGCATAGAAGCGATACCACGCAACGGGTTCATGTAGTTCATGATAGAGAACATACCCTTCTTCATTTCACCACCGTACCAAGTATTCAGGATCACCTGTTCTTTCGTCTTCAGGTTGAATACTGTAGCAGTTTCAGAGTTCAAGCCTAATTCTTTGTAGTTGTCAACTTTTGCTTTAGAAGCGTTGAAACATACGAAATCAGGTTCTCCGTAGTTAGCCAGTTCTTCAGCTGTCGGGCGGATGAACATGTTAGTTACGAAGTGTGCCTGCCATGCTACTTCCATAATGAAACGAACTTTCATACGAGTTGCTTCGTTAGCACCGCAGAAAGTATCGACAACGAACAGACGTTTGCCTGACAATTCTTTTACAGCTTTAGCTTTCAGATCAGCCCAAGCTTCTTCAGAACAAGGCTTGTTATCGTTTTTATATTCTTCAGAAGTCCACCATACTGAATCTTCGCTGGCTTCGTTCTTTACGAAAAATTTGTCTTTAGGAGAACGACCTGTGTAAACACCAGTCATCACGTTTACAGCACCCAGTTCAGTTACCTGACCTTTTTCAAAGCCTTCCAAACCCGGTTTTGTTTCTTCTGCGAACAGAACATCGTAAGACGGATTGTGAAGAACTTCCTTCACATCTTTAATTCCGTACTTGCTTAAATCTAATGTAGCCATCTTGAAATTAATTTAATTGATTGACTTTATATAACTTTTCTCTCTACTCGATGTTAAAACACAAGGCAATTCATCTTTGTTTTTACTTGCTGTTCCCTCGCCTTGTTAATCGCGGTACAAAAGTAATACAAATTTTCATAGTACATACCGAATTAAGGAAATTTTTCAGTAATAATTATACTTTTCCATGCCGTTAACATCAAACCCTACCATTTTGTAACATAGAGTTTACAAATCAGCTACTTTTATCCAAAGATAGCATCATGTTTCCCGGCATTTAAGTCATCCTGGATGCGGTAAAGAACGACAAGCAGAGGGGATAAATTATGTTTAACGATATCGGTTATAATCTCCGGGTCAACAGACAAATATTCATGAGAAATAATATTTCGCATGGCAAAAATCTTGCGCCAGGGAATTCCCGGATAATAGACCAGCAACTTCTCCTTTGTTTCAGTATCTATTTGTTTCAATGTCTCACCGATAGTCTGTATTCTCATGCAAGTTGCATCAAATAAATCGACACCCTCCGGAGTACGAAGCAAATCATCGCAGTCTGCAACATCGGAAGTTCGTTTCAATGCCAATTCAACTCTTTGTATAACAAAAAGAAGCTTATCTGTTATTTGATCCTTAAAGATAAATTGCATCCTGTTCTATTTTACGCCGAAACAAAGCACGCATTGTTTCATGCAAGGTTATTAAATCGACTTTTTGCCTGAAAACTTGTTCTAAATCATCTTTTATATCCATCAATGTGTAATAACTTGTTTTTCTCAACTTAATAAACACATCGATGTCACTCTTCTCATTCTGTTCACCACGAGCCACGCTACCGAAAAGGCCCAATGTTTCGATTCCGTATTTTTCGGCGGAACGGGCTTTGTAATCTCTCAGGATTTCTATGATTTCGGCTGTTGTCTTCATTGCTATACCCTTTTGTTTCACAAAGATAGAAATATAAATAAGAAAAGCTGTAAACCCTTGCATCTTTTTTCAAGGTTTACAGCTTTTCTTGTCACAGATCGGCTTACCGCCTTACTTTACTTCCCAGATTTCTCCGCTCATCAGATAATCCTGCAGGTTACGGATCGGATTCTTGGCCTGGACTTCTTCGATTTGCTGGTGGACAGCTTCATCGTATACAGGGGCGTCCACATCGCGGATGACACCGAGCGCAATCGGCATATCTTCGCCCATCATGGCAAGCATCATGTGCAGGGTGTTATCCTTTTCATGGGCATCATGTACCAGGACATCATCCAACGTATAACCATCCTGCCCGATTGTTACGGCTTTCAGCTTCAAGCCTTCCAGCACGATACCCTTTTCGTTGTCCTTGCCGAACAGCATCTTTTCACCATGCCGCAGGAAGATCGTACGGTCGGCGCGGAACTCCTTATCGACAATCTTTTTATGGATACCGTCATTAAAGATCACACAGTTCACCAGTACTTCGGTCACAGAAGCCCCTTTATGGCGGGCAGAAGCAGCCAGCACTTCGGTCGTATTCTTCAGATCCACATCGATCACGCGGGCAAAGAAATTGCCACGGGCGCCCAAAGCCAGTTCAGCCGGGATAAACGGATCTTCGACCGTTCCATAAGGTGAACTCTTGGAAACGAAACCACGGTCGGAAGTCGGAGAATACTGTCCCTTCGTCAGACCATATATTTTGTTGTTGAACAATACGATATTCAAGTCCACATTGCGGCGGACAGCATGGATAAAATGATTACCACCGATAGCCAGGCAGTCGCCGTCGCCGGTAATCAACCAGACGCTTAGGTCCGGACGAGCCGTCTTCACACCGGTAGCAATAGCGGCACCACGTCCGTGAATCGTATGGAAACCGTATGTGTTCATATAATAAGGTAAACGGGAAGAACACCCGATACCCGAGATAACAGCCATATTATGAGGAGCCACTCCTACTTCGGCCATTGCTTTGTGCAAGCAGTTCAACACGGCATGGTCTCCACAACCCGGACACCAGCGTACATACTGATCGCTCTTATAATCTTTCGGTTGAAATTTTACTTCTTCAGTTGCCATCTTTTAAGCCTCCAATATTTTCGTGAATTCCTCAACTAATCTCGCTACAACAAAAGGTTGTCCTTTTACGCGGTTGAAACGGTACGGATTGAATCCGGCCACTTTACCACGTAGGTAGTTGGCAAACTGTCCGTTGTTTTGTTCGGCAACGACCACCTTCTTGTATTTGCCCAGCACTTCAGCCGTGTTCTTAGGCAACGGGCTGATGAACTTGAAGTGAGCCAGGGCGACCTTTTTTCCCTGTTCCTGCATGGTTTCCATTGCTTCGTAGAGATGTCCGTATGTTCCGCCCCATCCGACGATCAACAGGTCGGCATCTGAATCTCCGATCACTTCCAATTCGGGGATATAATCGGCAATCTTGTCGATCTTAGCCTGACGGGTGGTAACCATCTTCTGGTGGTTGACCGGGTCAGTCGAGATAGCGCTTGTCTCGTAATCTTTTTCGAGACCTCCCAAGCGATGGGCAAAACCTTCGGTTCCCGGAATAGCCCAATAGCGGACCAGGCTTTCTTTGTCGCGACGATATGCTTTCCATACTTTTTCGCTCGCATCGTAGTTGGAGACATAATTCGGTTTGATTTCCGGATATTCAGCCAGGTTCGGCAGCTTCCATGCGGAAGAACCGTTGGCGATGAAGGCATCCGTCAGCAGGATAACCGGAGTCATATGTTCGAGCGCCAATTTTCCTGCCCAATAAGCGGCATCGAAACAGTCTGTCGGAGTCGAAGCGGCAATCACGACAGCCGGGCTTTCACCGTTACGTCCATAGAGCGCCTGCATCAGGTCGGTTTGTTCGCTCTTGGTCGGCATACCCGTAGAAGGACCGCCACGCTGCACATCGATAACGACCAACGGCAGTTCGGCAATCACAGCCAAACCGATCGCTTCGCTCTTCAACGCCAGACCGGGACCGGATGTGGAAGTCGCAGCCAGGCAACCGGCAAAGCTGGCACCGATAGAAGTACAGATCCCGGCAATTTCATCTTCCGCCTGAACGGTGATAACGCCGAGTTCCTTATGTTTCGACAGTTCATGCAAAATATCGGTAGCCGGAGTAATCGGGTAGCTTCCGAGGAACAACCGCAAGCCAGCCTTCTCGGCGGCGGCGATCAACCCGTAGGAAGTAGCCTTGTTCCCGTTCACGTCAGTATAAAAACCAGGTGCAGCCTTCTTACTTTCGATACGGTAAGTGGAGACTGAAGCATGGATATTGTGTCCGTAGTTGTAACCGTCCGTCAGCGCCTTGATATTAGCCTGCGCGATGGCCGGTTTTTTGGCGAACTTATTCTGCAACATGTGCATCGCTTCTTCCAGCGGACGTTCGAACAGCCAGCAAACCAACCCCAGTGCGAACATATTCTTACAACGGAGTGCAGACTTGTTGTCCAGGCCGAATTCAGCCAGGCCGTCTTTCACCATCGTAGAGATAGGAGCCGCTACGACCTGCACGCCGCCAAGTCCTAATTCCTGGAACGGATCGTCCGTCGTAAACTGAGCCTTATCCAAGTCGCTCTTCTGGAACGAATCCGTATCGATAATGACGATTGCATTGGGTTTCAGGTTCTTCACATTCACTTTCAGCGCAGCGGGATTCATTGCGACCAGCACATCCGCCTTATCACCGGGAGTAAAGATTTTACGGGACCCCAGATGAACCTGGAAACCTGATACACCACTAAGTGTTCCTTGAGGAGCACGCACTTCTGCCGGATAATCGGGGAATGTAGAGATTTCATTCCCAAAAATAGCCGACAGATTGGAAAAGATTGTTCCGGTCAGCTGCATACCGTCACCGGAATCTCCCGAAAAACGGATGACAACCTTTTCCAGAGTTGTTACTTTTGTCTGTTCTGCCATAATATACTTATATTAGCTTAATCGCTTATTGATATTTAAGATCATCGCAAAGTAAAGAATAAACTTTGCGAGTTCAAAACTTTTATGGGTTAAAACGCAGAGAGGTATAGATCAATGTTATTCGACGATAAACCGAACCTATTGGAAACGTAGTTGTTAACGGGCTTCCCGCAGTACATGTAGACTCCGTTCTTGAACCCCGGGTCGCTCTTGATCATCCCCTGCACCGCACCGGTGTCGCCCAACTGGAAAAGCATCGGGACGAAGATATTGCTCAGAGCCATCGAAGTGGTACGCGCCACACGGTTGCTGATGTTCTGCCGGCAATAATGCAACACGCCGTACTGTTCGAAAACAGCCGGATCGGAAGGACAAAGGCAACAGGTCGTCTCGAAACAACCTCCCTGGTTGATTCTGAGGTCGATGACCAGTGCGCCACGCTTCATGATACGGATCATGTCTTCGGCAATGATATACCGATGCCGCGTATTGATGTAACGCATTGCCCCGATCACCACGTCGGCACTGCGAAAAGCGTTTTGCAGCACATTCGGATGGAAGGTGGAAGTGAACAGGCCTTGCCCCAATACCTGCTGGATGGTCCGGAGCTTGTTTATATCGTCATCGAACACTTTTACGGAAGCGCCCAGCGCCATAGCGGCACGGGTGGCGACAGTCCCGGCATTACCCGCTCCGATGACCACGACCTCGGTCGGCGAAACGCCCGGTATACCTCCTAACAAGATTCCTTTTCCACCCTGCGTATTGCTCAACAACTCGGAAGCGATCGTGATAGAGGCGGTCCCTTCAATCTCGGAGATCACATTCAGGACCGGGCAGCGTTGCTTGTCATCCGCCAGCAGCTCATAGGCGACGGCTGTAATCCGTTTAGCCATCATCAGTTCGAAAGCTTCATGAGAAAAGGTATTAAACTGGACGGTCGAAAACAGCGTAGTACGCGGCTTCATCATCATCACCTCGGCGGCAAGCGGCGGCAGGATCTTCAGGATGATATCCGCCTGGTACACTTCGGCCGGCGTCGCCACGATCTCGGCTCCCGCTTCCGAATAATGATTATCAGAGTAATTGATCCCCAGGCCTGCCCCGGCTTCCACCAAGACACGATGACCACGGTCGGTCAGCATGTCGACCGCTTCGGGAGTCAAAGCCAGACGGCGTTCTCCTTCCACCCGTTCACAGGGAATACCTATCAGCAGGCGATTGCTCACCTTACTGAGTTCTTTCAATAGCTCCTGCGGGATATAAGCCCCCTGCCCTTGTCTATCCATAATTTAATAGTTGAAAGTTGAGAGTTGAAAGTTGAAAGTTAAGGTTGTGCCAGTTTTCACTTTCAACTCTCAACTTTCAACCCTCAACTCTATAATCGTGTTGCCAGTTCTTGTGATATCTTATGTACATCCTGATCGGTCATCATCTCTTCCGCCTCGAACACAATCGCCGCTTTCGAATAGAAAGGTTCCCTTTTCTCCAGGCTTTCGGCGATGAAGGCTTTCAGTTCGTCGCCCGAACGACCTTTCAGTATCGGGCGGGTCGATTTGCAGAGTTCCAGACGCTTCGCCAGTTCCTCTACCGAAACCTTCAGGTAAACGGTCTGTCCGGCCTCGTTCATAAACTCTATGTTATCGAAAAAACAAGGAGCACCGCCTCCGGTCGATACCAGGACATCTTCAAAAGCTGCGACCTCACGGAGCATCCTCCGCTCGATATCCCGGAATGCTTCTTCCCCTCTCTCGGCAAAAAGTTGGCCGACGGTCTTATGGTAACGGCCTTCTATATAGTGATCCAGATCGATAAACGAGAGTCCCAACTGTTGGGACAGCACCTTTCCCACAGTGGTTTTTCCGGCTCCCATATATCCAATCAGAAATATACGCTTCATATCTATATGATTGTTTCCTGCAAATGTATACTTTTGTCAGCAAAAACGGCAATTTCATTAGCAAGAAGAAATGTTAATAAATATTACCCGCAATAGTAATTCCAAAAACATGGGGTAGTAATCCGATTTGGATGGGGTAGTAGTGACATTTTGATACATAGGAAAACAGGAGAAACAATGGCAAAAACAAAGAAATATTATGTAGTGTGGAAAGGCATCACTCCGGGCGTGTATGACAACTGGAACGAATGCAAGGCGCAGGTGGACGGACAGGACGGGGCAAAATATAAGTCGTTCGAAACCGAAGAGGAGGCGGCAAAAGCTTTCGAGAAGGGATACGAACATTATCTGAAAACAGCGTCTTCCTCCAAAGCGGCTGCAAGCCTGGCCCCGAAAGCTCCGGTCGGGAAACCGATTTGGGAAAGTCTTTGTGTGGATGCCGCCTGTAGCGGGAATCCGGGAGACATGGAATACCGGGGCGTCTATCCGCCGACCATGCAAGAGATCTTCCGGATCGGGCCGTTAAAAAAGGGGACGAACAACATCGGCGAGTTCCTGGCTTTGGTGCACGGGCTTGCCTTGTTGAAACAAAAAGGAAGCAGCCTCCCGATCTACTCGGACAGTCGGAACGCCATCGGCTGGGTAAAAAAGAAAAAATGCAAGACACTTTTAGAACGTGTACCGGAGAACGAGCCCATCTTCGACCTGATCGAACGGGCTGAAAAGTGGCTCAAGACCAATACCTACACTACCCCTATCCTGAAATGGGAAACTTCGGAATGGGGAGAGATTCCGGCGGATTTCGGACGGAAATAAATTGGGTAAACCCAATGGATTCCGGCTAATAAACATTATCTTTGACAAAAAAGTAACACTATGGTAGAAGACATTCGTTGGGAACAAAGGTTCATGAATTTTAAAAAAGCATTGGCCCGTTTACAAATGGTACAGGCTTCGGATCTCGCATCTTTATCCGATCTGGAAAAAGAGGGACTTATACAGCGGTTCGAATATACATACGAATTATCTTGGAAAACATTGCAAGATTTCCTTCGTTACAAAGGTTATACAGACTTTGCCGGCCCCAATGCTACGCTATCATTGGCATTGCAAGACGGTTACATCACGGATGCCGACGGGTGGCGTAAGATGAAAAAATCGCGCGAACTGATGTCACATACTTACGATGAAGGACAAGCAGATTTGATTGCATCCGATATAATCGAAATTTACACGCATCTACTTACCCAATTATCTATCCGATTGACAAAGGAGTCAGACCAAAAACAGTTAAATTTATTTTAGTCGTATGGAATTCGGACTGAGTAATGAAACAATACAAAGCATACGGGCTGTCTTTTCCCAATATAAACACATTGGAAAAGTATGGCTGTTCGGCTCTCGCGCAAAAGGGAACTTTCATTCCGGCTCGGATATCGATTTGGCTATAAAATCGGAACAAATTACAGCCTCCGAACTTTTACAGATCCAAGTTGATTTAGAAGAGTTGGAATTATTGTATAAAATAGATTTGGTACTATATCATACGATCAAAGAACCGGCTCTCCGGGAACACATAGATCGGGTAGGGATATTATTCTATCCCTTATAACCGATCATCGACCCAAGCCGGATCGAGACAGCCTTTCACATCATATACGACGCTGTGCTCTTTCGTCAGTGCCGGAATGTCCAGTGCCAGGAAATCAGTATGGGCAACCGCCAAAACGACAACGTCAAACTTCTTGTCCGGCAGGGTGGACAGAACTTCCAGGCCATATTCGCGCCGGACGTCATCCGGACGTGCCCAAGGATCATAGATCGTCACGTTGATACCGTAGTCACCGAGGTAACGAATGACATCTCCGACTTTTGAATTACGCACATCGGGACAGTTTTCCTTGAAGGTAAAGCCTAAAACCAATGCTTCCGCATTCCGTACCGGAACATCTTTTTTGATCATGCACTTCACGACGCGACCGGCAATATATTCACCCATCGTATCGTTGATACGACGTCCGTACAGGATCAGTCCCGGATGGAAACCGTAATCCTCTGCCTTACGGATCAAGTAGTAAGGATCGACTCCAATGCAATGTCCTCCGACCAGACCGGGCTTGAAAGGCAGGAAATTCCATTTCGTCCCGGCTGCCGCCAGCACTTCGTTCGTATCAATACCGATCAGATGGAAAATCTTCGACAATTCGTTCATAAAAGCGATGTTGATGTCACGCTGGGAGTTTTCGATCACTTTGGCAGCCTCCGCCACTTTGATACTGGAAACCGGGTAGGTTCCGGCCTGGATAACCGATCGGTACAGGGTGTCGACCTTCTCAGCGGCTTCGGGTGTGGAGCCGGATGTCACTTTCATGATCTTCTCCACTGTATGTTCCTTATCTCCCGGATTAATACGCTCCGGCGAATATCCGGCAAAGAAATCGCGGTTAAAAACCAATCCGGAGGTTCTCTCCAGAATGGGGACACATTCATCTTCTGTTATGCCGGGGCAGACAGTCGATTCATAGATCACGATATCGCCTCTGCCCAAGACCTTCCCTACCGTCTCACTGGCTGAATAAAGAGGTGTCAGATCGGGGCTATGATGCAAGTCGACCGGCGTAGGGACCGCCACAATATAATAATTGCACCCACGGAGCTGTTCCGCATCGGACGTACAGAACAATCCCGTCTCACCTTCCTCCGGCAACCGGGGCAACAGTACGGACTTCAACAATTCTCCCGATACCTCCTGCGTCGCGTCCCGCCCTTCCATCAAGGCTGCCACCCGCTCCCGCTTCACATCATACCCGACCACCGGATAACGCGTCGCAAACAACCGTGCCAACGGCAAACCGACATATCCGAGGCCGATAACGGCAAGTTTTATATTTTCCATTTGACGTATTTAATCTTCCTTTAATCGTGCAAACAATTCTGGTATCGTTCTATCCTTACGGATAAACCCATCCTGTTTCAGTCGTTCATACGAATTCTTACCGACCACTCTGTCATATTCGACCTCTAACAACCCTTCTTTATACAATTGATAAAAATAACGCCAATGACGACCGCCATGCTTACTGGGATTTTGTTCCAACTGTTTGCCCCCATTTATCATTTTATTTAAAAACGGCTTTTTTCCTCGAATATTATAATGATAAATACAGATATTACTAACAGCTTTCCGTTTCGGGAACATTGCTACTTTATGATTCCCCATTGAAATTTGTAAATACCCGGCAGCACGATGTATAACTTTCTTATTCTGACGAGTAAATAAGGAATAGCGAGAAAGATCATAAAATAACGGATTATTAACAACCTCTACCGTCTGGTCCCATTCCCAAAAAGGCTTATGTTCTTCGGGATAAACACATTTCATCTCACAAACCAACACATTGGCACGAGTTTGTTCCAACTCTGTTTTTAAACTTCCAGACGAAGAAAACCATAATTCATCAGCATCAGCATTTATAATCCAATCCGCTTTATGGTCCATCTTCGCTTTCCAGATCATTCGGTCGACCCATTTCTTTTGCTCATAATTAGTAGATTTTTCATTGATCACTTCCAATATCCAACCTTTATCCTTATATTTCTGGAGAATCCAAGGCGTAGCATCCGAAGAATTATTATCTGTCACAATAAATCCGTCCACACCTAATGATTTATGGAAAATCAGATTTTTCTCCAACATTTCTTCTTCATCCTTAACCAGTAAGGTCATAATCAGACGGGGTTCAGACTTATGGTTGAAAGCTTTAAAAACATCAATCACCGCAATACTTATTTTTTTTAATATCCTCCAATTCATTATTCATCATTTTAATTGATTGGTACTTTGATCCATTCTTTCGGATACATATCCGGTGTTTCTTTGTGTTGAAACCAACGACAAGGTGCAATCACTATTTTCTCCTTTCTTGGATTCAACCAAGCTTCCCACCAACTAAATGTACTGTTACATATAATATGGTGGCGACAGTGGCTCATCAACATCATATCTTGCCAACTATCTTCCCCCTTATTCCAAGTGACATATACCGCTTTCTTCAACGGTATATTTTCTTTCACCCAGGAAATATCATCCGAAAACACATAATAAGAAGGCCCCGTAATCCTATTTTCCATTTCTGCTATCGCATTTTTATAATAAGGCAATTGGCAAACACTACCAGTGTTTGCCCAATGACGTGGAAGTAAATAATCTCCACGTCGTATATGGATCGAAACCGCCTGATCATCCACTTCTATCTGTTTCAACAATTCAAGGCTTTCCGGATTGGCAATATTCAGATTAAAAGAAAACGCTTTCCGAACATCATCTTTTATATCAAAAAAGAAACGTTCAGATTGATAAAAATCTTTGAAATAGAGCAAAGGCCAAAAATATCTTTTTTCATAAGGATAAAGAGTAGACGGATCTTGCCGACGCTCATATATTTTCTTAAAAAACAAAAATTCCAAAATCTTCTTCAAAGTACGGTTTATACAAAATTCTGTCTGGGACAAATCAAATATCCGATTCATTTCATAACCATTATGCACTTTGTAATGAACCATATCCGAAAGATCAATATTCGTATCAGGATAATGATGCTTCATCTTTAAATAAAAGGCATAAATAAACATCTGGTTCCCCAACCCTCCTATCATTTTTATCAATCTCATAACATTGCCGAATTATATTTAAGCATTAATTTTAGACACTCATCAGCCTCAAAGCCTCTCGCTTTCGCATACTCATCTGCGAGAATAGCAAACATTTCCGGTGTACCAGGCAAACGTTCAAAGTTTTTACAGCCCATTTCCATCCCAATTTCCATAAAACGAATCCGGTTCAAATCGATAATCTCAACTTTTACTTCATTCCCTGTTTCTCTAAACAATATATTGCCACGAGAATAATCTTTATGCAAGTAGCCATGATCATGCATGGTAGCCGTAGTACGTGCAATTGCACGAAGAATCTGCTCTTGATTATCAAAATGTTTTTTTATCAAATCATAATAGACATACGGACATTCGGACTTCAAGCTAATATAATAACTTCGGGTAAACAAAAGGCCGATCCTTTCCGTACAATAACCGACCGGTTCAGGAGTGCCTATACCTGCTTTCAACAACATGTCTGCATATTCATATGAACGTTGCGCTTTCGAAGAACGGAACAAACCGTAGACAATCCGATTAATCAAATTCGGTTTAGCAAAAGATTTAATAACCAAATCTTTTCCCTTATAATTATATTCCCGCAATTCATTACGTCCTTTATATATTAAAGAGCCGAAACTATCACCAAAACAAAACGGAAGTGCCTTTACCCAATAAGAAAAATCGACATAGTTTTCACCAACCAATGAAACACTGGGATGGAATAGACGATATGCCTTATTAATCAATTGAGACCACGTCCTTCTATATCGTAACGGTCCTCCCAATTCCCGTTCAAAAAAATCAGGATGGCGTTGATTCAATACATTTATTACATGTTTTTTTTGAGAACGGTCAGTCATTCGCTTTGAGTTGCTTCTTACCCTATAATAAAGAGATACATCTGGTAGTTTTATCACCTTACCACCATCTTTTAACAAGGCAATCCAAAATTCCCAATCTTCCCGTGCAATAATATCTTCATTATAACCTCCAACCCGCTCCCAGTCAGATTTACGGTATAACGCACACGTATCCATGATATTTTTACGAGCTAACAATTTCAAAGAGAAAGGAGGTAGTTTCCATTCTCCCGAACGGTTTCCAAAGAACTCAGCACGCGGACTTACAACTTTAACCTCTTCATCTTGCAAAATCACATTAACCGCATTATGGATAAACTCTCGACTTATCTTATTGTCGGCATCTACAGGAAGGATAAATTCGCCCTTAGCTAATGATATCGCTCTATTACGGGCAGCAGAGACCCCCATATTCAACTGTGTATAGACGTGCACTCTTCCATCTTTCTCTGCATATTGCCTTGCAAGTGCATATGAAGCATCAACAGAACCATCATCTAAAACCACAACTTCCAAAGAAGGATAATCTGAAGCAAGAACTGAATCTAAAGTTTCACCCAAAAACGGTTCCATATTATACACCGGAATGACAACAGAGACCAAAGGATATTCCATGTTACATCTTTTTTAATCCATTTTTACACCGAAACTCATTTTTGGCTATCTTCAACTCCATTAGAGCAGCATTTTCACTTTGGTCTTTCCAATTCTCCTTATGAAAAAGATGATATTGAATAGCCAAATTCCTCACTGAACGGAATTGATAGCCAGCTGCCCGAAAACGCCAGTTCAAATCCGCATCCTCTCCTATGGCAGGAAGAATAAAATCTTCATCAAACCCATTCAAATCTTCAATCGCTTTCCTTGAAAAAGACATATTTGAGCCAATAAGCCCACGTGGTTTCCTTTTATTTAACAATCGCCCTAAGATATTATCTGGCGAAACATAGAAACCTTCCTCTATATGGCGAGTTCCTTCGCTTAATAGTAAAGATTTACATAAATAAGACGGCATAGAAAAAATCTCTTTAGAGTCCTCTAATAATTTCAAAGATAACTTCTGATTCAATTTAACTCTGTTACCTCCCAATATACAGTTTTCATCAGCCATTTTGACATGCCATTCTATAAACCTCGGATGTAAAACACAGTCACCATCAATAAAAATCAACCAATCAGATTTTGCCGCCTTTACTGCATTATTCAATGCACGTTCTTTTCTCCATCCTTGATCCGGCTGCGTCAAATGCTGATAATCGTTTCGAAATGGATAAGAACGTACAAATTTTGCAACCTCTGAAAACTCCGCATCCTCTGAAATAATAATTTCGTAATTTTTCTCTGTCTGATACATCAGTGAATCTAATACGACTTTCAAAAAAGATACATTATCATAAATCGAGATAATCAATGAAGCTTTATATTTCATATATATTTTTCAGATTTTATCGAGCCCTTTTGTAAACTTCAACCAGTAATACTTCAAGGGATTCGTATATTTAAGTTGTTTCCAAGGACGGCTGCCGTGCGGACGATGCCACACGGTCAACGTTGTAAACAGGTAGTTTGTGAAGCCTTTTTCCAGAGAACGATGCGAGATCGTCACATCGTGCCAGTTCTTTTCCGGGTCCAGTTGATGGAAATCGAAAGACTTCAGGAAAGGCAGGGTCAGCAGGGAGCAACAGAAACTCAAATGCCTTTTCTCCGGAAAGACTTTGCCCTCCTTACCTTTAGCGTATAAATACGGATAATTGATGTTTTCCTGTTCGTCGACCGTTACGGCGGCGGCGATACCACAATCCGGACGTGCCAAAGCGCCATCAAACAGCGACTGCAACGTATGCTTCTTTACGATCACATCCGATTCGACGATCAAAAGCCCGGCATCGGCGGCAATTGCTTTTTGCTGTGCAGTCTGAAGGATCAAAAGATAGTTGGGAGAAGGATGATCGGTCAGATCTGACAAGTTAATCAGTTCGAAGCCCATCTTCTCAGAGGCTTCACGAAGACGTGCCGTATTTTCATCCGTACTGAAATCATTATATACATAATAATGATAAGGAACCGTAAAGTCGGATGACAGGATCGACTCGATTGTCTGTAAAGTCAGCTCTATCGAATCTTTCACCGGGGTAATGATATGTAATTGTTTCATTTTCCTTCTTTTTTAATTTCACTCTCTGAATCTATATTTACAGCCTGCTATTGTTCTGCCAAGGCGGCTTGCACACGGGACACGATCTTTTCTGCCGGCAACTGCGTCAAACAAGCCCAGTCTCCTCTGGAACATTCTTTCTGTCCGAATTGCGAACAGGGACGACAAGGCAACGGCAACCCGATCACATCCTCCGGACGTTGCCGATAGCCATAGAAACCAGTATAAATATGTGTCGCCCCCCAGACGGACAACACACGAGTGCCGACCAACGAGGCAAAATGCATATTCGCCGAATCCATGCTAAGCAACAGGTCCAACTGACTAATTAACGCCAATTCATTATCAAGCGTATATTTACCCACCACATTCTTTACACGCGGATAGCGATAGGCCCACTCCTCCAATACCGCCTCTTCATATCCTTTTGCTCCGAACAGGAATAAAGTCAGGTCTTCCCTTTTAGAAAGAGTAGCCACGACCTGCTCCATTTCATCAATCGGATATACCTTGCCCTGATAACGGGCAAAAGGAGCGACACCTAACCATTTCCCGGTCTTGACTCCGGCGATAGCTTCCATTTTCGACAAATCTGCCGGCCGCGACTCATATAAAGAAGTAAAAGATTCGGTATAGGCCAATCCTGCCGCACGGAACACATCGGCATACCGCTCGATAACAGTCGGCAGCGGTTCCAGCTTCTTGTTTTCCCTGCGCATAAGAGGAGGGTATTTTTTTCGGATTTTATCCAGGATGTAGACCGGCTTTCCTTTCATCCGAAAAGCGGCACAGATGATCCAAGTCCGGATCACATCCTGCAAATCCAGGACAATGTCGTAATCGAATTTCACCAAAGCAGAGGTAAACCGCAAAAGACCGACCAGCCTTTTCTCTGCCCCTTTGGTGCTGATGCCTATCACTTCCAGATTAGGTGGCCGGTTTATGAATACCGGCATCATAAACGCCTGCGTCAACACCGTAAACGAATCTTGTGGATTAGCTTTGGCTGCGGAATAGATGACCGGAAGAGTCATCGCCACGTCGGCAATCGCAGCGAGTCGTATCACTAATATCTTTGCCATTTATTTCTTATCGTACATTTTCATTTGCTTATAGACCTTCATATGTTCACACCCGGCTTTTGAATACTCTTCACCTCATAAAGGTTATGTACCGTAGCATCTATATGGTTAGTGATATGATATGCATTCGTAGCCTGCTCAAAAACCCGGCAACACTTCTCGCTGAAACTCATACAGTTCAATTTACTTAGTAAATACAGACGTACAAAGATAGCAAGTTTTTTTATCCTTTCAGCATATCGCTTTTTTTTGTCCAGGCAACCGCACCAAAATCACGATCAAATATCATTTTGTCGGTAAAGATTTTTCGCAAACAGTGCATAAAACTTCCTCGAACAAGGCAGATAAACAGCTCTACATCCCTGTTCCGGTTTCATCAAGATCTGGGTCTCCGCATCCTCTATACCCGGATCTCCCGCGTCCCGCTACCCGGGCCTGAAGAAACTTTTCAAGTTGTTTTTGGTAAAAGAGTAGCTTGTATTCATGAAAAAACGAGTCTATTTATATATTTTGTATCAGCTTCAGAGTATATCTGCAATTTGATAGAATACTGATATATAATATCTTATTGATTTTTACCCATGATGGTTATGATAGATGAATGATAGTTGAAAACAGTAACTATCATAGAATAATATGCTGTCCTACAGGTGTATAAATTCAATTATGATAGTATGATCTCACGGTCGATCACGACATTCGGATTACGGACAAGGATGCGAAGAATTTCAGCCTGACGGAAGGTCACCAGTATTTTGCTGTTGCCTGTACGGATTTCATTTGTAGAATAGTCAAACACGGTATTGCCGAAATGATAGATTTCTTCTTCGACCTCCACATCTGGATTTGCTTCAAACCGCTCTTTGATCCGCTTTCCCATCCACTTCCGATATTCTTTCCGGCAAAGATAAAAAGCTACCCGATAAGTCCCGTACGGAAACGGAGCTTTTTCGGGCAGCGTAATATTTTAGTAATAATCAGGGAAAGAAATTCTGCTGTACATAATAGATGAACTTGCCTGCAACATAGCCTAAGCGATAGATCATTGCCAAAGATACTATACACAATAACATATTTACGCAATTCCGGTATCTCTTGTCTGCGCAACAACATGCAATCAGTCGATGTAATTTTGATTCCATAATATATTTGTATTAATAAGTCCCTTTAATAATGGTAGCATCATAAGATCGTTCCCCGTCCACAATTTTATCATTGTCATCGAAGGAACGGAGTTGCCAAAAATAATAACAATCGCCACTGCTACACAATATACAAAATATTCCAATAAAGTAGATCATGCGATTTCCTGTACAAAAACCATGTATCACCGGTAATAATCCCAATACAAAAAATGGCAATAGCAAAACTATACGATAGTATTTCAAGGCCAAAGGCTTCGTCAGAAGAAATCCCCACGATTTCCAATCCATATTCCAACGCAACACCCGATAATCTCTTCCGGAAAAGCAATATAATGCCATATATTGAAGTAGAATATATCCAGCAATACAAAGAATCATAATAAGGTTTCCTTTTAAACTGAAAACTTCAAATCCTGAGCGATCACTTGAAGCTTCTCCCCAAACATAATAAAAAAACAAACCACCCATAATTCCAAGAATTAGTGCTGAAAATAAAGCAATTACCATGATCCGGTTAGCACTCATTTTCACCACTACTCCTTTCGGAAGTACATATTTCTCTAAATTGCTTTCTTTTGTTTCCATATCGTATTCTTTTTTAGATTTCCATACCACAAAGATACAGGTTGCAAAAGAGACGGAAGGTTATCTCAACGTTATCTTTACGTTAAGAAGAAAAACAAAGGAGGCAAGAAATAATGGAATACCTATATTTGCCGTTATAAGACAAAAGTTATGACAAAATCATTCTATATCATATTGACGGCGGTTGCCGCTACTGCCGTTTCTTTCCTGATAGGACAATGGGCCGGCAGAAGTCTTGCGCTGACAAAAGGCCTGTTGGCACGACAGATACATGAGTCTTTCTGCCATGCGACAGAACAGTACGATACCAACAAGACAAACCTATTTCCAGCTCTGTTCAGAGAAGAACTCAACAAGCAAGAACTCCATAAGCTGATGTTCCGTATAGATACGGTTTCCCTTAACGATCCTAAAACCGTCCTGAGGAATGACATTCGGTATTTCGCCGATTACGAACGGCTATTCAACGAACGACATACATTTGTATATCCAATCAACGACACACAAGGCATATATGCCTATATCATCAATCCACGCGCAGGCTACATCGGCAGGCTGCTATACTATTTTTTCGGAACAGTCATCGCACTAATCATCCTTGCGATCTGCATTCGGAAGCAAATTAATATCATCAAGCGACAAGACGAGATCGCCCGGATACGGGAAGATTTCTCCTATGCCATGATCCACGATATGAAAACACCGCTCAGTTCTATCCTGATGGGAGCCCGTATTCTCCGCAGTGGCAAGTTGGATAAAATGCCGGAAAAGAAAGAAAAGTTTTTTGACATACTGGAAGAAGAGGCAGAGCATCTGATGGCACTCACTAACAAGATCCTGACTATTTCCAAACTGGAACACGGGCAACTCCTGTTAGAAAAGAACTGGATTCCTGTCCGCCCGATGATAGAAGAACTGACTCAGATGTTTACTGCCAAGACAGACAAACGGGTCACCTTTGAGCTGAATATAGAAAAAGAAAATATCTTTGCAGACGAAGAATACCTGAAAGAGGCTGTAAGCAATCTGATAGACAATGCTATCAAATACTCGAAAGAGACAGTCGATATACAAATCACCTCCTGCATGTACAACAAATTTATACAGATCAAAGTAAAAGACAATGGGATCGGCATTTCACTTTCCGCTCAGAATCATATCTTTGACAAGTTCGAACGTGCTTCTGCCAGCCGCAATGCGGTAAACGGCGTTACCGGCTTCGGATTGGGATTGAACTACGTGATGAACGTCACCCGCTCGCATGGAGGGTATGTCAGCGTCGAAAGCCAGGAGGGGAAATACAGCGAATTTACAATCTCATTACCTTTACCCACAGAATACGAAATAACAGTATGATCAGATTATTAGTAGTAGAAGACGATGCCAACCTGAGTTATATCATTCAGGGAGGCTTGGAAGACATGATAGGTGATTATGAAGTAACTGTCGCCCACAACGGAAAAGAAGGGTTGGAAGCCTATCAGAAGAGCAAACCGGATGTTATCGTGGCCGACATCGAAATGCCGATTATGGATGGCTATGAAATGGTGCGCCGCATTCGGGAAACAGATCGTGAGATTCCGATCCTGTTCTCCTCCGCCCGTGTTTCTCCCAAAGATGTAGTGAAAGGATATGAATTAGGAGTCGATAATTATGTAAAGAAACCTTTCATGCCCGAAGAACTGGATGCCCATATCCATGCGTTACTCCGTATGAAGAAAGGGATAACTGAAAAAGAAACCGCACAAATGCTAACGGCAGGCAGCTATACATTAGATCCTGTCCAGGCAACGCTGCGCCATACCTCCGGAAGTACCCAACTACTGACACCACGCGAAACCGGCATTCTGGACCTTCTGTTCCGCAAGCCGGGCGAAGTAGTCCGCCGAGAAGTGATTCTGGATAAGTTCTGGAATACGGAAGATGATTATTTTGCCTCACGTAGCTTAGATGTATTCGTAACCAAACTACGCAAACTGATTTCAAAAGACGAGACAGTCTGCATCAAGACAGTAAAAGGGATCGGCCTGATGCTCATATCAGAGGAAAGATGACAGGTTTCATCCTCCTCGGATACGACAGATGCCATCCCCCCGGATATGAGAAGTGATATCCAGGAAGATATGACCTTTCATATTCGGAAGGACGGCATCATTGCCTACTTATAAATTATTCCACGTTATACCCGGTAATCAGGACCTTACCTTCATTGCCTCTGGTATCTTCATCTTTCCAGCTCATGCGGACTTCCTTCTTTTCACCCGGAAGCAAAGAGAAGTAGTTGTCGGAATAGAATACCGGCAGAAGCTGCTGGCCGTCTTTGCTACCGACAACATTGAGGCGAATCATCAAAGCCGGTGTAGACGTCTTGTTTTCGATAACGGACACGGCGCTCCAGGTTCCGTCTGCATTCTTATCCACGGTTGTCGTGGATTGCAAAGCGACCTTTGCCAACTGGCGCAGATCCTGGTAGTTGTTTTCTTCCAGGCTTCTGTGATAGAAGTTGTCGGAAACGACTTTGCCGTTTTCAGTCAGGACCATTTTGATGAAATGTACCTTCGACAGGTTGGCCGGGAATGCCAACTTGATACATTTGTTGGTCGTATCTTCATTGCTATCGACAGTCGCTTCCTTTTCCCAGGCTACGGATGCATCCATATTCAGGATCTGAACTTTTGCAGTCAGCCCCTTATGTGTCCCGGCGCTGTAGTTGACCACTTCCACCTCATCCGTTGCCGGATTCCACTGGATATGCAGCGGTTCGGAAGCCTTCTTGATTGCGAAATAGGCGGCAGTCGGCTCGAAATAATAATCATATGTCTGCCATACCATAGAAGGCCAACAAGAATGGCTCATCCACATCAACAGACCTTTACGGTTCTGGCTTCTGGACTCGAACAAACTGCGGTGGCCGTCGTAGTTCACCCACTGTGCCAATTCGGCAAACTCTTTCGCACTCTGCGGTTCGCCATACCCTTTCGCGATGATCTCGTTGAAAGAGGTACAGCCCTGTGCCCCTTCGCGTGTATAGTCGTGCATACCCCACTGGTTGTCCTGCGGCCAGATTCCTTCCGGCGAGAAGGTGCGGAGCATGCTTTCGTAGGTCATGACGTTCGGCATTCCTCGTTCACTATGGAACTTGTCATTGCCGGTCTTCAGCGTGAAATACTCTTTTGCCGGAAGCATACGGTACGGGCCGTGACCGCTCACCACATCGTCAGCCGAGCTGGAGATATAATGGATATCCGGATGGTCTTCCTTGATGATACGGCGTAACGCCTTATCGATCTGTTCGGGCGGGAAACCCTCGTTACGTCCGCAGTAGAGGCCGATAGAAGCATGGCTACGGATACGTTTTACATAATCTTCCGCATTGGCGATAAACATCTCCGGGTAATACGGATCAGGACCATCAGCCGGATTTGCCAGCCAGAAGTCCTGCCAGATCATGATACCGTGGCGGTCACAGGCTTCATAGAGTTCCTTGTCACCGATCATGCCGACCCAGTTACGCATCATCGTAAAGTTCATATCGGCATGATAAGCCACGGCGATATCATATTCACGGGCACGGTAGTTCAGGTTGGATTCACCGAAACCCCAGTTACCTCCACGACCGATAAAGCGGCGCCCGTTGATAAAGAGGCTCAGGATATGGTTATCTTCATTAAACGTCATCTGACGGATACCGACCTTAAAGTCTTTCGCATCCGAAACGGCATCTCCTACTTTGAACGTAAAGTTCGCATCATACAGGTTCGGCGCACCATACCCTTTAGGCCACCACAGACGCGGATTCTCCATCTTCAACTGCGGGAAATCCTTGACATCGAAGACGACCGTCTTCTCTTCTCCAGCCGCTAAGGAAACAGGTTTCTGGAATGTGATATTTCCAACCTTGCCTTCCAACGTACCGTTTACCGTATTGGCATCGTGGTTCTTCACGATCACCTCAGCCGTCAACGTAGCGGAAGTCGTATCGGGCAACGGCAAGACAGAGGTAACAAGCGGATCGGCCACCGTCACCTTCCCGGTAGAAGTAAGAAAGACATCGTTCCAGATACCGATATTGCGTCCACGGACAGTCGGAATCCAGTCCCAACCGATCGTTGCATGGAACGTCGGGTTATCAGCCCCTAAGATTCCACCATTAAAATCCGTGCTCTGTTTATTCTTTTCCTTGATCGCCCCGATATGATTATTCCGAATGATCTCTACAGCCACCACATTCTTGCCCGGAGCGACAACATCCGTCACGTCGAACTTACCCCGCATAAAGGCTCCTTCGATACGGCCCAATTTCTTTCCGTTCAGATAGACATTCGCTTTCCAGTTGATGCCGTCGAAGTTCAGGAACAGGCGATCCTGCTTGAATCCTTCGGGTACTTCAAACTCGTCGCGATACCAGAAGTTGGACCAGAAGAAAGACTCGGATACCTGCAACTGGTTATCCGCATAGTTCGGATCGGCAATTGCCCCGATATTCTTGTAGCTGCTCAATACCGTTCCCGGTACTGTCGCCACGATCCAGTTCTCCGGTTTAAACTCCGGGGTCGAGATTTCTTCACCCGAAGCGTTCACTTCCGAAGCACGTTGCAGTCTCCAGTTGCCACCGGAAAGGTTCATTTCCCCCTTTGACACCGCAGGAGAAGCCACAGGCCGGGCAACCAGACCGCCTTTCCCCATTACTTCCATTTCGCTCAGGATATAGCGACTGCCGTTCGCCGGCTCTTGCATCAAGACACGCACATAACGGGCCTGCAGCTTGTCGTTCAAGGTGATCTCATCGTTCAACCCGTCACCTCCCGGCAACTCGGCTGCCTCTTTCCACTGTTTGGCATCGTCCGATACCTGTATCTTACCCTTCACGGCTTTATTGATCCAGTGCAGGTTCACTTTGTCAAATTCAGACCGGCTGCCCAAATCCACATACAGCCATTCTTCACCTGCCGTTGCACTCATCCAGGCACTATTGAAGAACTGGGCCGGCTTCATCTCCACCAGTCCGTCCCTATCCAGGAAGTTCGCCTCCGTAAACACCCAGTCATGAGCACCCGCCATCTTCAGCAGTACACGGTAGGCGGAGTAGGCGACCTCTTTATCGAAAGTTATCGTTTCATTCAATTTACGGACCGGCATAGTCGTCGTCTGGTCGGTCTGCTTGTTCGGGTCGGTCACCGGGACACGATAAGAGAGCGCTTTACCCGGCAGCCCGCTACCGCTCAGCTTCCCTATCTCTGTCCAGTTCTGCCCGTCATTAGAACCCTGGCAGATAATTTCATATCCGCCTTTCGAAACCTTATCGTCATAAACGACTGTTCCCACCAAAGAGAGTTTACCGGCCGCTTTGCTATAGTTTGCCAGCGTAAACTGAAAATAAGTATCTCCTCCGGTAAAAGTATTCCGTGAATAAGGACCTTCATCGATCATCCATTCGCGTTCCCGTCTCGGGACATCGCCTTCGGGAGTCGACAAGTTCAGATACTGCGGCTGCTTGTCGGAAACAAGGCCGTCTGTAGCCAACTGCGCTACCAGATTGTAGTCATGGCTGGAAGAAGCAAAAGCAGAACGCAGAAAGGCTATGTTCCGGTAAGTCGAATGATCCGGAGCCAGGGAAGGAGAGAAATCTTCCTCCGGGTTGCCCGGGTACTGCCCGATGCCGCGTGTGTAATAGTCCGACCGTTCAAACGACTTGTCGGCCGTCGCACCTGTCCCACTACATCCCCAAAGAACCAGCGATGCCATCGCCGCCCCGCAAAGGGTGAGAACACGAGTGCTCTTTTTCTGTACATTAAAAGTGTTCATATATGAAAGTTTGCTTGATTTTGTGCTTTTTGAACGCCCTAACCTCTTCTAAAAAGAAGTTTGCACAAACTTACGGAAAAAACCGAGATATAAATCACGATTTATGTCTAAATTTGTCTCTATCACCAATACAAACATTACAAATGGGACGAAGAGCAAAGAGCTACGCAGGCGAGATCAAAAGCGAGACGTTCAACCTCACCGATATCTCCGCTTATTTCCGGTACAGGAAAGAGGTGGAAGGAGACAACCTGCTATCCGACCAAACCTATTCGGACTTAGGAGTGGAAGAGTTGTTTACTTTCGCTGACAGGACTGTTTCGAGAGTCGGACAACAATACCTGTACCAGACCTTACGGTCCGTTCCCCAAGCGGCAGGCGAGATCAGCCGGCACGAAGAGATCATCCGTCATTTGCAGGCGGACAGCCATCTACGGGAACGACTGGCCAAAACACTATCCCATTTGCGCGACACCGAAGCCTACAGTATCGTACGATTATTGGCAGACGAGCAACCAGCCGCCTCCACAAACCGAAAGGTCATTTTTACTATCTTGAAATGCCTTCCGGCTCTGTTCCTACTTCTCTATCTGCTCCTTCATATACCTGCCTGCGGGTTGTTCTTCCTGGTTGCCATTATCTTGAATGCCGGAATCCACTACACCTACAAGCCTAAAAGCATCGACTATATCTATTCCGTCCCCCAACTTATCAAACTGTTAGGGACGGCAGAGAAGCTATGCAAAATCCCGGAACTAAGCAAGTTGGCGACAGACATTCCGGATGCCTTGGCCACGCTCAAGCCTATCCGGAAAACCGCCCTGTTCCTCCGCATGGAGAACAAGCTACAAAGCGACATAGCCGCCCTTGCCTGGCTCTGCACCGAGCTGCTGCATATCTTCTTCCTGACAGAACCGTTCTCTTTCCTGCAATCCGTCTCTATCCTCCGGAACAAGTGCCGGGAGATCGAAACGGTCTACCGGTTCGTCGGGCTGACGGACTGCCTGTTGTCCGTCTGTTTCCTGCGGGAACATCTGCCCTACTATTGCCTTCCCGGAAGACCGGAAGAGAGGCACAGACTGGCCAGTCAAGAGATGTACCATCCTTTGATAGAAGACTGTATCGCCAACTCCATCGACATACAAGACAGATCGGTCTTGCTGAACGGATCGAACATGTCCGGCAAAACAACTTTTATCCGCATCATCGGCATCAATGTCCTGTCGGCACAAACCCTGCATACGGCATTCGCCCGTTCTTTCCTTCTGGCCACCCCTTTAAATATATATTCCGCCCTGATGCTTGCCGACGATCTGTCTGAAGGAAAAAGTTTCTATATGAAGGAAGTAGACACTATCAAAGAGATGATCAGCCGGAATCAGAAAGGGACAGCCAACCTCTTCCTGTTCGACGAGATATTCAAAGGCACGAACACCACCGAACGGATTGCCGCTGCCAAAGCTGTCCTGTCCTACCTGAATACCCACGACAATATCATCGTCGCTTCCACCCACGACACGGAACTGGCAACCTTGCTCGATAAGGAATATGATCTTTACCATTTCAGCGAAGTGATTGAGGGCGAAACCTTTTTTTTCGATTACAAACTCAAAAACGGTCCCCTCTACCAGCGCAACGCTATCCGCCTGCTGGAAATAAACGGCTTCCCGCCGATCGTTATCCGGGATGCTTATCAGACGATAGAAGGAATGACTAAGCAATAAACCACCTTCACCCTTGTACACTTTGATAATCAAAATGTTTTAAAATATGGCGAAGCCAAATAGGTGGTTTGAATATAAGAATATGAACAATTAAAGTTGGAAAAACATGGATATTGTCAATATTTTTCTCGATCTTCGTTCACAGCTCATATTGTCAGTATGAATGGCATGAATAAAGATTGCCTTCAGCACATGATTTGGAAACAAAGACAGTGCTAAAACAGTTGAATCTGTCCATAGTGCACAATAAACACAAAACGGGCAGTGTGTCAAAACATAAAAAGGAGGTATCGATATGGCAAATCCCAGATTACCCAATATAACAGAGGCGGAACAGGAGCTCCTGTATGAGAAGTTGAATATTTATAACCAAGGGAAAGCCTCGTATAAGGAGGCAGGGTGCTACCTTGTGGTCTTACCGAGAGAAGGGCATCCGAACTACAGCTTGTGGTTCTATACGCCTTTGCTCGACAAGCGATGCATCCTGTTTATCGAAGACTTGAAAACGGACATTATCCAGTCGCTGCGCATCGTCACTTCCGAATTGTGGTATGCCAACCGTCAGATCCTAATCACGGACTACAACGAGAAAAGGATGTCGACACATGGGGATGACCTGATCGCTTTCGGCAAATACCGTGGACATTTCCTGTATGAAATCCTGCGGATAGATCCGGGCTACGTGAACTGGATCGCCTTTAAATATACCCCTACCATCCCCAAGCAGGAACGTTTCGTCAAAATGGCACAAGCCTACAACTGCGTCTACCTGGACAAGATGCTCAAAAAGAAATATCAGCCACGCCCTACCAGCCGTTTCTTAGGAAAAAAAGGGGACAAGCTGTTCAATCTCACCCTAAAAATAACCAAAGTACGGGTGGAAGACGACCCGTACAGGACCCATGTCATCGGGACGACTCCAGTCTTCTTCGTCCGCCAGCGCCTGACGGCCATCGATGCGAGCGGCAACCTGGTCAACCTGACCTTTGCCTCCGGCAATCCCAGCCATGCCTCCGGACAGCTGCCCTCCCTGGAACATGCCTACCGGCCGGGTGAAGTGCTACATATCTCTTCGGCACGTATCGCCGCGACATTTGAAAGTTACGGCATACAGTACACGCGGCTGAATTATGTCAAGATTGGAAAATAATCCCTACCTTTGCCTTCTCGAAAAAGGACAGCAAGATGAAAATAGTCGCCGACAATACCGTTCCTTATCTGAAAGGAATCGCAGAACCGATCGCAGAGGTAAACTATCTCACTTCTAAAGAGTTTACACCGGAAAACGTAAAGAATGCAGACGCACTGATCGTGCGGAGCATAGACAAATGTACCCGCGAACTGCTCGAAGGAAGCCGGGTGAAGTTGATTACCAGCGCCACGATAGGTTTCGACCATATCGACACCCGGTATTGCGACGAGGCAGGTATCGCCTGGAAGAACTCACCGGGATGCAATGCCGTTTCGGTCGCCCAATATGTATTCGCCGGATTGCTCACGATTGCACTCCGAAAGGGTGAACCCCTACAGGGGAAGACGATCGGGATCGTCGGAGTCGGCCATGTCGGAAAAGAGGTGGAAAAGTTATGCTCGGCCTACGGGATGAACGTGCTCCGTAACGACCCGCCACGCGCAGAGGCAGAAGGAGAAGACGGCTTCGTCCCGCTGGATACGATCGCAGAGCAAGCTGACATCGTCACCTTCCACACGCCGCTGACAAAAGAAGGCCGTTTTGCCACCCGCCACCTGGCAGGAGAAGACTTCTTCCGTAAGCTCCAACGGAAACCTTGGTTCGTCAACGCATCCAGGGGGGCCGTCCATAATACGGATGCCCTATTGCATGCCCGGAAAGAAGGCAAGATCGGCGAACTGATCTTGGACTGCTGGGAAAACGAACCGGATATAGACCGGGAACTGCTGGAACTGGCCACGATAGCCACCCCACATATTGCCGGCTTTTCGGCAGACGGGAAAGCCAACGGCACGCGTATGTGTTTGGAGAACATTGAAAAGTTCTTCCAGGTGAAGATCGAGAAGATCGGCGAAGTAGTTCCGCCAGTCCCCGAAACTCCGGTTATCGATTTGGACCGGTTTGACGGAAACCGGATCGAACAGGCGATCCTGACCGGTTTCAACCCGCTTACCGTGGACCGGGCGCTACGGGAACATCCCGACAGATTCGAATGGTTCCGGGCTAACTATCATCACCCAAGAGAATACGGTGCATACACAATCGTCCATGCAACCCCGGAAGAAGCCGGACTGCTCCGAAGATTGGGATTCGGAATCCAACAATAACACAAACAAAACGGAACAATGGCAAAAGACAAACTTATATCACCCAGCTTCTGCTATATCTTAGCAGCCAACTTTTTGCTGTTCTTCGCATTTTATCTGATATTGCCGATCCTGCCGTTTTACTTGCAGGACCAATTCGATGCGGATAAATCGATGATCGGTTTTATCCTGTCATGCTATACCATTGCTGCTCTCTGCATCCGTCCATTCTCCGGATATCTGCTGGACACATTCGCCAGACGGCCGCTGTATCTCTTAGCCTACTCCGTCTTCATGGTCATCTTCGCCGGATATATGATCGCCAGCCTGCTGAGCATCTTTATTGTGCTCCGTATCCTGCACGGCTTCGCCTTCGGCATGGTGACAGTATCGGGCAATACGATCGTGATCGACATCCTACCCTCCTCCCGCCGTGGCGAGGGGATCGGTTACTACGGGTTGGCAAATAATACGGCCATGAGTTTCGGACCGATGACAGGGTTGTTCATGCACACCAGCTTCTCTTACGAAATGATTTTCGCTTGCTCGCTCCTCTCCTGCCTCCTCGGCTTCATCATGGCCTATTTGGTCAAGACGCCACAGAAACAACCGATAAAGAAAGAACCGATCTCGCTGGACCGTTTCTTTTTGGTGAAAGGCGCTTGGGCAGGTATCTCCTTGCTGCTGCTCTCCATACCCTACGGCATGACAACTACATACGTGGCCATGTATGCCGATGAGATCGGGATTTCCGTCAATTCGGGATTATATTTCACCTTTATGGCGATCGGTCTGGCTGTCTCGCGCATGTTCTCCGGGCGGCAGGTCGACAAAGGGAGGATCACGCTGGTCATCTCGTTAGGAATGTATCTTGCCGCCGCCAGTTTTTTCGGGTTGGCAGCTCTGGAAAGGCTGATGCGGTGGAATCCGTCTTTCACTTCTTATCTGTATATCGGGATTGCCCTTTCACAAGGAGTCGCATTCGGTACGATGTTCCCGGCTTTCAATACCCTGTTCGTCAACCTTGCCCCCAACAGCCAGAGGGGAACAGCGACTTCCACCTATCTCACCAGTTGGGATGTGGGGATCGGGATCGGACTGATGATAGGCGGAAGCATTGCACAGGCTTTCGGGGGATTCAACTACGCTTACCTGTTCGGAGCGTGCCTGACCATTCTCTCGACACTGTTCTTTTTATTGAAAGCAGGTCCTCATTTCAACCGGAACAAACTGAGGTAAAGTCAGCTTAGCTGTTGCGATACTCCAGCGGTGACATCCCCACGTAGCGACGGAAATACTTGTCGAAGAAAGCGACGTTGCTGTAGCCCAGTCCGATAGAAATTTCCTTGATCGGGAGATTCGTTGATTTCAGTTGAGCTTTGGCATCCATTATCACAACATTGGCAATAATATCGAGAGCTGTCATCCCGGTCGTCTTTTTGATCACATAACAGAAATGCGGCAAGGTGATCCGCAGTTTTCCGGCATAGAAAGAGGCGCTCCGCTCTTTCGTATAATATTGCCAGACAAGCTGCACGAACTCGCGGGCAATCTCCTTGTCACGGCTCAGAACCGGTTCTTTCCAGGTATTGAACTTCCTGTACATATTGACTACCCCTTGAATCAGTAGGTCGAGGACCGGTTTCAAGCTGTCGGTAAAGAGGATAGAATCAGGAGCGTTGTCGGCCCGTACTAGCAGGGAGAAAAAATCCTTATAGATAGTGGCGGCATTACCGGGTAAAGGGACTACCGGATTCTCGATGATCGTAACGATCAGGTTGGAGATCGTCCGGATAAAATTGATGCTTTCCAGAAAACGGGAAGAAAAAGCGACGAAACAAACCTCCGCATCTTCCGACACTTCATGGATCTGGATAAAGGTATTGGGTAGCAAGGTGATGAAATCGTTCGCCCGCGCCGTATGTTCATCCAGGTTTATCGTCACACGGATCGTCCCCCGCGTACAAAAGGCAAACACGCCCGCTTTTATCTTACAGGGAAAAAGCCCGTACATGTTCAGGATGTCGCCCGTAATACCATCGCCTACGATAAAATCCTTCGGAATATCGAATTTAGGCAAGTCAACGTCTATCTTCATAAAACATCGTTTTGTTGTTTCAAAAGTAGCAAAATATGTTTAGCTCGCCTAACAATCTTAAAAATAGAATATTTATTCCCAAACATGGAGATTGTTTGATTCAAACTTAAACCTGTTCTTTGTATCATCCTATAATATAACTAAAAGCGAAATACATGGACAGAAAATCAATATGCAGTTTCCTTTACGCCATGATGCTGGCTATTCTCTTGATAGCCTGCAATGACGATGATGATTATGACGGCCTTGCCCCGGCGAAACTGAGCGGGACCTACTCTAACAAACTAAGCGCCCCGGCAAACGGAGATTCCCTTATTTTAAGCTATAACGGGAATACATTTATCGGGAAAGACGTGGAGTTTAAGACGGATGACGGGAAAACCGCACACATCATTCTTAAATATGTACTACCACACGATAAAGAAACGACTATTGCCGGTATCTCTCTGACAGCAGGTTCCGACAGCTATTCCTTCAATGGCGACGCAACTGCTTCAACCGGTACGGCGTTTCATTACCAGGGCAGCATACAGGCCGGAAGGCTGGTGCTGGAATTGTCGGACATCATGATTCCGGAGAACCGGCTGCGGACGAACGGGACTTGGCATATCGCCCATGAAAATGCCTCTTATTATAATGTAGATAACGGCAGCATACAGACGATGATCGGAATGCTGTATAACCTGGTAGGCGGCAAACTGATCAGTAACCTGATCAGCTCTGTGCTGGACGGTCTGGCTTTCCAGGCGGACGGGAACATCATCGCCCGCTATGCTCCCCTGCCTGACTCGATCCAGATAGGAAGTTTGATAGGCAGCTACATCAAACATCCGGCAAACGACTGGACCGCTTCGCCACCCAACTTAGCAACTTATTATGTGGAAGACAATACATCCATATATGTAATCCCGCAGATCGACATGATCATCCGCCAGATGATGATAAACAGACAGACGAAAACCGACTCCGGGGATAGCTCTATGGAAAATGCGCTACTGGCGGCCTACCAGAAGATCAATACCTGGTCTACAACCGGCATCAAAATGACGATCCTCGAAAGCGAAGACCCGGCAAAAGGCGATCTCATCCTGCTCCTCGATAAATCGGAAATCCAGGAATTGTTCGCCCTACTGGACATCGTGAAGGTCTTTATCCCGGAAGAGACGCTTAACGCACCCGTCATGGACCTGATCGGCAACCTGATCCCGCCCCAGTTCACAAGTATCGTAGCCATACTCCTGAAAGGGAAAACGTTCGGCGCAATCCTGGACCAGTTAAGCCAGGAGTTGAATGCAATTCCCATCGAGATCGGTATCTATTTATACAAGGACAAAACCGTCAATTAAAAGCAATTCACATGAGAAAGCTATATATCCTGATTTTTACCCTGCTGCTTTTCACCGGGGCTACACTCGGACAAACAGTGAAAGGGCATGTCTATGACGCGGAAACCCATGAACCGCTACCGGGCGTCAACATCACCTACAAAAAAATAAACGGGGATACGAACGGAACCATATCGGATACCGACGGAGCCTACGAAATCGCACTGCCGGACGGTGGAGTCGACCTCCTGTTCAGTTACATCGGATACGAAAACGAACGACTCCCGTTGATGCTCCGCAAAGGGGATATCAAGACAAAAGATGTCTATATGCACATCAAAGCCAACTTGCTGGGGGACGTGGTGATCAGTGCCGGACGCTTCGAACAGAAACTAAGTGACGTCACCGTTTCGATGGATCTGCTGAAGGCGGGCGATATCGCCAAGCAAGCCCCTACCGACCTTAGTTCGACACTGAACACAATGCCGGGCGTGGATATCAACGACAAGCAGCCCTCCATACGTGGCGGAAACGGATGGACATACGGGGTCGGTTCGCGCAGCCTTGTGCTGGTGGACGGCATGAGCGCCCTGAGTTCGGGCAACGGAGTGATCAACTGGAACATCGTCCCGCTCGAAAACATCGAACAGGTAGAAGTGATGAAGGGTGCCTCCTCCGTACTCTACGGCTCATCGGCTCTGAACGGGGTGATCAATATCCGCACGAAACGGCCGGGACTCACGCCGACTACAAGCGCCCGAGCCTATGTCGGGGTCTACGACCATCCGGCTCATGACGAATACGAAGGGGTGGATCTCTCGCACGCACGACGGATCGGGAACTTCGATGTGTCGGGAGGACTCAACCTGTTTTCCGACGATGGATACCGCGAGCAGGGATACAACCGGCGCCTGCGGCTCGGAGGCAATATAACATACCACCATCCGATGAAAGAAGGGAAACTCCTGAACTATGGGTTCAATTTCAACTATCTGGCCGACAAATATGCCGACTTCTTTATCTGGCGCTCTCCGGTGGAAATCTACCAGCCGTCGTCTATCGCCAACATGGGGCGCAAGGGGAACACCTTCTATATCGACCCGTTCTTCAATTTTACCAATCCGGCTAACAACACCTCGCATAAGATCAAGACCCGTTTCTATTACCGGGGAGACAACATCATCGACGGAAGCTCCGCCCGCAAGTCGCTCGACAATATCTTAGGTAATATGGGAAGCGATGCCACCACCGTCAACGCCTATATCGACAACATCAAGAACGGAGACTACAGCCCTTTCTTCCCGCTTATCCAGCCGATATTGCAAGGAGACCTGAACGGAATCGTGGATGGAGCCGTCAACATTCTGAACGGAGTATTCCCGACTGCCACGACAGCCGACTACTGCGACCTGATCTCCTGGGTGATGAACAACAACAAGGAGAATGTGCCTAAAGGGACAGACAAGAACTATACTTACTATGTAGACTACCAGTTCAATAAGAAATGGGATAACGGAAGCCAGATCACCGCCGGGGCGACCTACGAACATATGAAAAGCGTTTCGAAAACGACCGGGACACACGACAGCGACAATGCCGCCCTGTTCGTCCAATACGATCAGCGCTTCTTCGACCGCCTGAGCGTATCGGCCGGTATGCGTGCCGAATACTACCGGGTGGACAACTACCTGCGGGAAGCGGAAACCAAGCTGTTCGGAACCAAGATTCCAGTCAAACCGATCTTCCGTGCCGGACTGAACTACCAGCTTGCCGACTACAGCTTTATCCGCGCCAGCTTCGGGCAAGGTTACCGCTATCCTTCGCTAACCGAGAAATATGCCCGCAAAGACATCGGTGGCGTCGGCGTGTACCCGAACAAAGAGGTAAACGCCGAAAAGGGCATGAACGTTGAACTGGGGTTCAAACAGGGATATAAGTTCGGAAACCTGACGGGCTTCTTCGACCTGGCGGGGTTCTATACCCAATATACCGACATGATCGAGTTTCGCTTCGGAATCTTCAACAATACGACTTTCCAGTACATTAACGGCACGCACGACCTCCTGAGCATGATCACCCAAGGTCAGATGCCGGGGATCGGAGCCCAATTCTATAACGTGTCGAAAGCACGTATCTACGGAGCGGAAATCAGTACAAACGGCATCTATACGTTCAACCCCAATACCACATTGAGCTATAACTTAGGGTATGTATTCATCGAACCGGAAGACGCCGGCTACAAAAAAAAGAACGAAGAAGAAGCGGCCTACAACGATCCGATGCACATGAAAGAGAAGTCCAACACATCCAAATACCTGAAGTACCGCCAGAAACATACCGTAAAAGCCGTCCTCGACTTCCAGTGGAAACGATTGACGTTGGGAACCAATATCGTGTGGAAAAGCAAAACATTGGCCGTCGACTACCTGATGGTGGACGAGCGGGCGAAAGAGCAGCCGGAGATTATGGACTACGTGCGCGACATCCTCTTCGGCAATGTGAACGGGCAAACACTTCATTCCTATTGGGCGAAGAACAACACGCCCTATTGCGTGATCGACCTGCGTGCGGGCGTGAAGATCACGAAGGAACTCTCTTTCCAGTTCATGGTGAACAACTTGTTCAATAAAGAATACAGTACACGCCCGATGCTCGTTTCCGCACCCCGCACCTACGTCATTCAGCTGAGCGCGAACTTCTGATACAATCCGGTCAACGGGTTGCAAGCAAATCTTCTATGATCTTAGGATAATGGGCGTATTCGAGTGCATGCACTTTCGCAGCAACCTCTTCCGGCGTATCGGACGGCAGAACCGGACAGGTTGCCTGGAAGATAACCGTCCCTTCGTCGTAATGTTCGTCTATGTAATGGATGGTAATGCCAGTCTCCCGTTCACCGGCAGCAACGACCGCCTCGTGCACATGCATTCCGTACATGCCTTTACCGCCGTATTTAGGCAAAAGGGCGGGATGAATATTGATGATTTTACCCGGATAGGCATTCAGTAGGGGATCGGAGATCTTATTCATGAAGCCGGCAAGAACAATCAGATCCGTATCATATTCCGCAAGTTTTGCCAGGACAGGTTCCCCATCTACAAATTCCTCCCTCGAAAAGACAAAAGAAGGAACCCCCAACTTATTCACCCTGGCATGTACGCCTACATTCCGGTTGTTAGACAAAACAAGCGCCACTTTAATAGTTTCACTTTTAGAGAAATATCGGGCGATATTCTCCGCGTTCGTACCCGAGCCAGAGGCAAAAACTGCTACGTTTTTCATGTTTTCTCCTATTTTTGTGCACAAGAAAAGAAAAAATGTGCAGTTTTCCACATTTTTAGTGCATTAAATTTGTTTTGTAACATAAAAAATTCTTTTCTTTGCACTGCAAATTTAAAAAGTATATTCGTATTTATTAATCTAAATTGAAAAAGTTATGTCTGAAGTTGCTGAAAGAGTAAAAGCTATCATCGTTGACAAATTAAGTGTTGAAGAAACAGAAGTTACAAACGAAGCAAGCTTTACTAACGATTTAGGAGCAGACTCTCTTGACACTGTAGAACTGATTATGGAATTCGAAAAGGAATTCGGTATTTCTATTCCTGATGATCAAGCAGAAAAGATTACAACTGTAGGCGACGCCATTGCTTACATCGAAGCTAACGCGAAGTAATCAATCCTTTTAATTAAAGGTATGGAATTAAAAAGAGTTGTGGTAACAGGTCTTGGAGCTATTACTCCTCTTGGTAATACTCTCCCGGAAACATGGGAAGGTATTATCAATGGGAAGAGTGGAGCCGGGCCTATTACTCAGTTTGATGCATCCAAATTCAAGACACAATTTGCATGCGAAGTAAAAGGCTTCGACCCGTTGACAGTAATGGATCGTAAGGAAGCCCGCAAGTGTGACCGTTATAGTTTATTCGCAATAAATGCCGCAAAACAAGCAATTGACGATGCAGCTATGGACTTGGATAAGGAAGACAAGAACCGTATCGGCGTTATCTTTGCCTCTGGTATCGGTGGTATCAAGACATTCGACGAAGAAGTGTTAGGATATGCAAAGATCAAAGATACGATCGGTCCTAAGTTCAATCCTTTTTTCATCCCGAAGATGATCTCCGATATCGCAGCCGGACATATCTCTATGCTTTACGGATTCCACGGTCCCAACTTTGCGACAGTATCAGCTTGTGCATCTTCAACCAACGCGATCAGTGACGCGTTCAACTATATCCGTTTAGGAAAAGCTAACGTGATTATCACCGGTGGTGCCGAAGCCGCTGTTTCGGAATCAGGTGTCGGCGGGTTCAACTCGATGAACGCACTGTCGACCCGCAACGATTCACCCGAAACTGCTTCCCGCCCATTCAGCGCAAGCCGTGACGGATTCGTTATGGGAGAAGGCGCAGCCTGTCTGGTCCTGGAAGAAATGGAACATGCCTTGGCTCGTGGAGCTAAAATATATTGCGAGATTGCCGGAACCGGCATGTCTGCCGATGCTTATCACCTGACAGCTTCCCATCCGGAGGGATTAGGAGCCAAGTTGGTTATGCGTAACGCACTGGAAGACGCGGAAATGACTCCGGAAGACATCGATTACATCAACGTTCACGGAACCTCTACCCCGGTAGGAGATATCTCGGAAGTAAAAGCGATCAAAGAAGTTTTCGGAGATCACGCTTACAACCTGAATATCAGTTCGACGAAATCAATGACCGGACACCTTTTAGGGGCGGCCGGAGCGATCGAGGCAATACTCTGCATCAAGGCTATAAACGACGGTATCATTCCTCCGACGATCAACCATGCGGATGGTGATGATGATCCTGAAATAGATTATAAACTGAATTTCACATTCAATAAGGCTCAAAAAAGAGAAGTGCGGGCAGCACTGTCCAATACTTTCGGGTTTGGCGGTCACAATGCTTGTGCTATTGTTAAAAAATTTGTGAAGTAACGTGTTTACAAAGCTATACAAAAGAATAAGGCTCCTCAAGAACATGAATAAGGAGCCTTATTCTTCTTTATACAAGATACTCGGTTTTTATCCCGATAACATCCACCTTTATGAACAAGCCTTCCACCATAAATCCTCTTCCATAGAAAGCAGTGACGGCAGATGGCTGAACAATGAACGGTTGGAGTTTTTGGGCGATGCCATATTGGATGCGGTCGTAGCCGACATCGTTTTCAACCACTTTCAGAACAAGCGGGAAGGTTTCCTGACCAATACCCGCTCCAAAATCGTACAGCGTGATACACTGAACCGCGTTGCCGTCGAACTGGGACTCGAAAAGATGGTCGTGTATTCCGCCAAAGTAAACTCCCACAACAACTACATGTATGGAAATGCCCTTGAAGCACTGATCGGTGCAATCTATCTGGACCAGGGCTACGAAGTCTGCTATAACTTCATCCAAAATGTGCTCATCAAGAAATATGTCAACCTGGAAACAATCGCCCGTAAAGAGGTCAATTTCAAATCGAGCCTGATCGAATGGAGCCAAAAGAACAAGCTTGAAATATCATTCGACTTGATCGAATCATTTACCGATAACGACGGAAACCCGGTGTTCCAGACTGGCGTGACGCTCTCCGACACGCAGATAGGCGTCGGCATCGGCTATTCGAAAAAAGAATCCCAGCAAAGCGCAGCCAAGATGGCGATCAAAAAGTTGCGGACCGACAAGACATTCCAGCAATTCATCTCAGAGCTCAAAAAGAAGAAAACCGGCGAGAACACAGCCGATAACGAGTTCGAAGACCTACCTGAAGAAGCAATGGCAATTGAGAAAGGAGAATTGAAAATTGAGAATTAGTTTTTCTCTCCTCTAATTATCAATTCTTCTTTTTCAATTTCCGAAGGAGATTCCCATTCGCTTTCCCTGAACGATCAGATCGTGTTCGGGAGTCACCAGTTTCAGTTTACCGGCTACTTCCGAAAGAGGAATCGACTCGACCTCATTTCCTTTCATACAGACCATACGTCCGAATTGTCCGTTTGCGATCAGCTCCGTAGCATGTCCGCCCAAACGGGTAGCCAAGTTACGGTCGAAGGGGGAAGGATTACCTCCGCGCTGGATATATCCCAAGACGGTATCGCGACTTTCTATCCCGGTCGCTTCCTCTATGACACGCGTCACATAGACGGAAGGGCGCTCCTTGTCGGGCGTTTCGATCCCTTCGGCCACAACCACGATAGAATAAGGCTTACCACGACGGGCACGATCCAGAATCACTTCGTTTATTTTGTCCATGTCAAAACCCAATTCAGGCAGCAGGATTACATCGGCGCCTCCAGCCATGCCGGCATACAGCGCAATCCAGCCAGCATGGTGTCCCATCACCTCCACCACCATCACCCGCTTGTGCGAACTGGCAGTCGAATGCAGGCGGTCGATCGCTTCGGTCGCGATATTGACAGCCGTATCGAAACCGAATGTTATGTCCGTTCCCCAGATGTCGTTATCGATAGTCTTCGGCACACCGATCACATTCAAGCCCATCGCCGAGAGCATACCGGCGGTTTTCTGTGTCCCATTGCCACCGATACAGACGAGGCAGTCCAGACCGAGCTCCTCATAATTCTGCCTGATGAGCTGCGGTTTCTCACTTTCGCCTGAAGCCAGAAGTTTACGGAAAGGTTTCTCACGGGAAGTCCCCAAGATCGTACCGCCCAGGTTCAGGATACCTGAAAGGCTGCGTTCGTCGAAAGTCTGGACATCTTTATTCAGCAGGCCGACAAAGCCGCTGTGTATACCGATGACTTCCATGCCATAGTGCATAATGGCCGTTTTACCGACACCGCGTATCGTGGCGTTTATTCCGGGACAGTCGCCACCGGAGGAAAGGATACCTATTTTCATCGTTTTTCGGGATTAAGTACTCGTTGCACAAAGATAGGGAATTTATCGTATCTTTGCATGCAATTCAAACAACAGGAGCATGGATATTCTGACAAATACAATATCACTACTCTTCCGCCCCAGGCAAAAAGAGATCGCAAAGTTTGCCCAGGATGCAGACGCCATCCAACACAAACAGTTGAAGTCCCTTTTGTCTACCGCCCGAAATACCGAGTGGGGGCTAAAATACGACTACAAAAGTATTCAGGGATATGCAGACTTTTGTGAGCGGATTCCCTTGCAGACCTATGACGACATAAAACCATACGTCACCCGTATGATCAACGGAGAAAAGAATATCCTCTGGCCTTCGGTCGTGCGGTGGTACGCAAAAAGCAGCGGCACCACAAACGACAAAAGCAAGTTCCTTCCCGTCACACCCGAAATTCTGAAAGGGTGTCATTACAAAGGTGGTTTCGACACCGTTTCCATCTATTTACGGAATCATCCCGACAGTCATTTTTTTGCCGGCAAAGGGTTGATATTGGGCGGAAGCCACAGCCCTTCCCCTTTGAACCAGAATGCACATTGCGGGGACCTTTCTGCCGTCCTGTTACAGAATCTGAACCCTCTTGTCAACCTGATCCGCGTCCCCGACAAAAAGATTATCCTGATGGATGAATGGGAAAGCAAGATCAAGGCGATCGTCGAGAGCACTTGGAAAGCCGACGTGAACAGCTTGTCCGGTGTTCCCTCCTGGATGCTGGTACTGATCAAGGCGGTATTGCAAAAGGCAGGAAGCGAATACCTGACAGATGTCTGGCCCAATATGGAGGTATTCTTCCACGGCGGGATCAGTTTCGAACCGTACCGGGACCAGTACAAGGCGTTGATCCCTTCCAACCGGATGCATTACATGGAAACCTACAACGCATCGGAAGGATTTTTCGGTCTCCAGGACGATCCGGCAGAACACAGCCTACTGTTGATGATCGACTACGGTGTCTTTTATGAATTTATCCCGATTAACGAGGTAGGTAGAGAACACCCGGCCGTCCTTCCATTGGAAGCTGTAGAGGTGGGGAAAAACTACGCGATGGTGATCACGACCTCCGGCGGATTATGGCGTTACCAGATCGGTGATACAGTCCGTTTCACTTCCCTTTATCCGCACAAATTCGTGATATCGGGACGTACCAAGAACTTTATCAATGCCTTCGGAGAAGAGTTGATGGTAGACAATGCCGACAAAGCGATCAGCAGCGTCTGCCGCCAGACAGGAGCCAAAGTGAAAGAATACACCGCCGCTCCCCTCTTTATGCTTGACAAGGCGAAAGGCCGCCATCAATGGATGATCGAATTCGAGAAAATGCCGCCTTCGCTGGATGATTTTGCCTCCTTACTGGATAAGGCTTTACAGCAGCTTAATTCCGACTACGAAGCCAAACGCTATAAAGAAATTTCCCTCCAACCGCTGGAAATCCAAGTTGCCCGCGAAGGGACCTTCTACGAATGGCTTCGCAGGAAAGGGAAATTAGGCGGCCAGCACAAAATACCCCGTCTCAGTAATGACCGGACGTTTATCGAAGAGCTGGAAAAGATTTATAACTTATGATTTATCACCGACATCTAAATCATAAGTCATCAAAATTTCCATGACAAATAAAGGCCTCCCCCAGTAGGACCAAGCGTCGGAGCGACAACCAGGCGATCACTTCCCTTCATATTGATTTTACGGGCGATCGCGTTACGGATGGGAAAATAAGTCAGATAGGCAAGTTCGACAGAGAAGATACCGAAACCAGCTCCCGCCACCACATCGGCCACCCAATGCCGGTTGTTATACAAGCGTGAACAAGCAACGAAAGTCGCCAGCGCATAACCGGAATAGGCTAAAACCGGACTGCTGTCCTTAAATTCCTTCCAGGCGATATGCGCCCCTAAGAAAGCATTGGCGGTATGTCCGGAAGGGAACGAATGGGGACCGCCGTCAGGACGTATTTCACCTACAGTATATTTGACTGTCCGTGTCATGGCGGCATTGAAGCCTTCGGCAATGACAACCAGACAAAGCTGGTCCACCCAATTATGTTTCTCCTTCCCCATCAGGTCGCAGACAAAAACCCACCCCAGCATGCCCCATTCCATATAATCGTCGATCCGTATCTTCTTGACAGAATCTTTGCGAGAAAAGAGGTGGAAATCGTTCATCCCGTTTATGGCAGTGCCAATCGCCCCGACTGTTATCAAGGAGGCAGGAAGGATCAAGCTTTTCGGTGTGAATTTATATTCGACGACAGACATCCGGGATACACTGTCCTGTACTCCCGTACCGGATACGGAAAGACGTAAGGGCGGTTCGCAAACCGCTCCTACCGTTGTAAATATTGTAAACTGGAATAATACCAGCAGGATGCAAATAAAAGATTTCACTAAATGCCTTATTGATTTTCGCCCCCAAAGGAACAAAAATCTTCTTACATCGCAACTATCGATTTGCTATTTCTTAACGGTAAAATGGGGTGTGTCAAATATCGGCATTCATGGGACACAGATGACACACACAAGCACTGATTAACACAGATACTATTAATTATCAACAAAATAAATCCGCCTCCGTCTGCGTGTTCTGAGTCGTCTGCGCCCGGTAATATCAATTTGACACACCCCCATTTATAAGGATGTTAAAACTTTTTAGTAGTTTATTGATCGTATCGCCTGCAAAAGCGCCTCCATATCGTTAGGGAAGATATCACCGATGTTTCCGATACGGAATGTATCGGCGTCGGAGATTTTACCGGGATAGATGACGAAGCCTTTCGCCTTCAACTGATTGTAGAAAGCATGGAAATCGAAGTCGGCAGAAGGATACAGAAAAGAAGTGATGATCGGGCCTTGCGAAGCATCCGGCAGCAAGGTCTTGAAACCTAACGCACGCATACCATCGACCAATGTACGGTGATTTTGCTTATAGCGTTCCGAACGGGCAGCGATACCACCTTCTTCATTCAGCTCTTTCATGGCCTGATAAAAAGCGTGCACCACATGTGTTGGCGACGTAAAACGCCATTTGCCGCCGCCTTTTTCCATCGTTTCCCACTGCGCATAGATGTCGAGTGAGAGAGAGCGGGCATTTCCTTTCGTGGCCACCAGCTTATCTTTCTTCGCAATGATAAAGCCGAAACCGGGAACCCCCTGGATACATTTATTGGCGCTGCTGACTAAAAAGTCAATATCCAGCTTCTTCATATCAATTGGCACACCGCCGAAGCTGCTCATGGCATCTACGATAAAGGTGATGTTACGACCCTTTAGGACTTCGGCCACTTCTTCGATCGGGTTCAGCAGGCCGGTAGTCGTTTCGCTGTGTACCATCGACAGATGTGTGATGCCCGGATTGGCTTCGAGGGCCTTGCGGGCCACTTCGCCGGTCACCAGTTCCGTCTCGTGCAGGGAGATCAGCACATGGTCAATATGGTAGTATTCTGCGATCTGTGCCATACGTTTGCCGTAGGCGCCGTTTGCCAGGATCAGGAGTTTGTCGGTCGGTTTCACAGCCGCACCGATGGTAGCCTCCACACAATATGTCCCGCTGCCTTGCAACAAGACATCCGTATATTCGTCCTCATCCAGTCCGGCAATAGCCAACAGGCCTTTACGGATAGGGGTTACAATTCCTTCGTTATAATCTTTATCCCAGGTACACCAGTCCTGAAGCATCGCTTCGCGAACTGTTTCGGATGTGCTCAAGGGACCGGGGGTAAGCAGCAGGTAGTTTCTTTTTGTATTCATGACGTTCTTATTATAAATCAATATTTACCGTTAATTTTCTCAATGCAGGTGGGAAGTTCCGTAATATTGTCCAAGACGAAATGGGCGCCGGCATTCAACATCCGTTCACGCACTTCGCGCTTGAGTTCGATCAGTTCGTCCGGCGAACGGTGGTTGTATTCCTCTTCTGTCAGTCCCATCTCGTTGCTGCCGGTCACGATGCCGATGCTCCATACTTTGGCGTTCACTCCTTCCTTGATATCGGCGATCGTGTCACCCACCTTCACCACATTATCGACAGAAGGAATAGCCAGATCGATCATATTCTTATAGATCATATACGGAGCAGGACGTCCAGCGGGAACATCGTCCGGAGTAACCAAATTATCCACCACATAGCCTTTAGCAGCCGCATCGGGACGGACCACATCCATCATCGCCTGCGTATAGCCTGTTGTCGAACCGATCTTAATTCCTTCTTCGCGCAATAGTTTCATCGTATCCAACACACCGAGGATCGGGTCCGTAAAGTTGCGAAGAGACGAGAACAAATGCTTCTCGAAACTCCGGTACATTTCATTTACATCATCCATGTTCCAGTCACGGTTATAGCGAGCTTGGAATTTAGCTTTTACTTTCGGCATATTCAGGATTGCCTTGATATGGTCTATTTTCAACAATCCCATCGGCTCACGTGCCTGCCGGTAGGTGATATCAATCCCTTTTTCTTCGGAGAAAACTTTCAGGAAAGCATTCAAAGGGGCAAAGCAGCCGAAATCGACAGCCGTTCCGGCCCAATCCATAATCACACACGAAATCTTTTTCATAACTGATTTATTTCTTTTATTATACTGATTCGTTTATCAAGCCATCGTGATCGCGTTCCGCGGAGCCGTATCCAATTCGAGCACTGCGTTGTTTTTGGCAGCCAATCCGTTTTCCTTGCGGAAACGCTGATGCAAATATACAAAGGAACAGATGAAGGTGATACAGCAGAAGATGCCGACATATCCGGCAAACTGGTTATAAAATACCGCCCAGTCGATATGCGGGTTGCAAAATTCCTTCAACACGAGCACCAGCACTGTCCCGGTATATCCTAAAAAGTCTGTCGTCACAATAAAGAACCCTACATTCCCATGAATCTTGAAGCAGGCAATGAACCGGTCGAAGAAAACTGTCTGGAAAGTAAGATATGCGATATACAGGCAAAGACTCTGGATGAACAGCCAGACAACGGGAGAAAGCTGGAACCGTTCCTGCCCGAAAGAGATAACAGACATCACGACCATCCCCGTAATAATCAATCCGAAAAGGATGGAAAGCGCTTTCAGGTTGTCCTTCACAAAGACCATCAACCCGAAAACCACCAAGATGATAAGCGTCACCACACTGTCGATCTTCGCAAAAAGCCAAGGCGAATACTTGGAAACATCGATGATATTCACTAAAAAGTCTTCTTTTATATCGCGCAGCACCACGATGGCTATATTGGCAACGAATAACATCATGAGGAAAGGCATAAAATTCTTGAACAACTCCCAACGCTGTTTCCCGTTCAGTGTTGCACGCTCCGACTTCATCGCAATATCTTCTTCGGTCGGTTGCGGCAGACGATCCAGGGCATATCCGAGCAACGCCAAAAGGGGCAGTGCGACAGCTCCGATCAGCGCAGGCATCCAGAACTCATTCACATGCAGGTTATTCATAACATACAACCCTGCCGACTTAGCCGTCCCGGAACTGATCACCATGCTGACTCCTAACAGGCTGGCAAGGATATCCGTCATCCGACGCCCTTCGATAAAACTAAAGATCACACCCCACATGCAACCCAGCGACAAGCCGTTCAGGAACATAGCTGCAATATTGTAAGGAGCGGAAAGCAGACCGAAGAAAACCAACGAAAGCTCCGCCATCACGACAGACATCAGGATAAACTTCAAACGCTCTTCCCGTCTCAGTTCGGAGATCAGCTTGATCCCCATAAACTTCGAAATCACATATCCTACTATCTGGGAGATTGTAACAACCACTTTATAATCCATATCGAAAAACTCGACATCCTCAAAAGCAGCCGCCGTATAAGGCTTGCGCAGTGCATATACCAATGAGTAAGACAAAAGAGCCGCACCGCCGGCCCAGAGGATAAAAAGAAAATCGGATAACCGTTTCCGAGATGGATTTTTAGTTTGTTGTTCGTAGTTCATAACACACTGTCATTTTGTTTACGGCAGCAAAAGTAGGCGTGATATATTACAGGAATATTACTGAAGGCATGAATGTTTATTATTTATATGTATTATAAATCAATCGGTTATAAAGCAATATTTATGTAACATTCATGTAACGGAAATGCAACACGTTTGTACTTATTTTGCAATACAAAACAGTAAACAAGAACAACATGGACGACTTCCGTGAACTCTACCGGCGGATAGAATATCTGCGCAATAACGGGATAAAAATGAAGGAGATTGCCGACTGTGCCGGAATGGCTCCCAGCATTCTGTCTTCTTTGTACACGACAGTGCTTCCGGCTTATTTCGAGGAACTAAAAAACTGCCCGCACGAGGAAGCTTTGGACCATGCGATCGTGTTGGTCAACAACATATCCAAACGGCGCCTGCTATCCATCCTACCGGAACTGTTGGAACGTTTGGACGGGATGAAACCGAACATGCAATCCGACCGGAAAGCCAACCCTTTCCTCGAACATTTGCAAGAAGAAATACAGCTTTCCACCACACGGGTGGACAACATATGCGGACTTTATACGAGTTACAGCCTTTCTTCTTCCTCGGACTGCCTGAAGATGGAACCTTTCATCATCAGCCTGTCCGAAAACAAGGAGTACATCCGCATCGGGCGGTTAAATGCTTACGGGGAGGCGCAATGGGGCATGGGAGTCACAGGTGATCCGCAGAACTTTTATTGTATGTTCAGCGAAAACCCCTCGCCTCAATTCACGCTAGTAACAATCTATCTGCAAATCCCATTTTTCCGGAATCCCCGGCAACTGCGCGGTCTATATATCGGGCTTGACTACAACCGGAACCCGGTCGCACGCCGTATCCTGCTTATCAAGGAGTCGGACTGCACGGATACGGAAGAATTTTTATCCATGAAAAGCGGCCTGATCCAAAAGGAGGATTTCACCCCCGAGCAACAGGCCTATTATGACTACACCTGTCAGACCGGCGACTACATCAAGATGTGTACGGTTCCTTCGCTTCAGATGGATGAGAGTGATCTTGTCAAAGAGAAGACAATGCTATTGTTATAGTTACTTTTGGCTTGATCCAAAAGTAACCAAAAGATCAAGGCTTAAGCTGCTTCGCTACTCCGTTCCCTCCGTTCGCTGTCGCGTCTGAAACTCGCTTCGCTCAAACAGCAGACGCTCCGGGCGCTCACTGCGGTCTCTGCGCTTAACGCTCACCAGCTTAGGCCGGAAGTAGAGCCTGACGGCTCTTTGGGGATGGCCGATACCGCCTGTTTTTTGTGATCCCGCATCAAGTGCGGGAACGGGTTTGTTCCTATGCTTGTCCCTGTGTTTGCCTCCGTGTTGCCTCTGGGCTTGTCCTCGCACTTGTGAGGGTGCTTCGAAACTATCCTGTTCCCACGCTTGACGCGGGATCGCAGAAGAACAGTCGGCATCGGCCATCCCAAGAGAAAGCACAGCTTTCTACGAAAGGCCTAAGCGGATGGGCGTCAAGCGGAGGGCAAAGACGAAGCGTCCGGAGCCTGCGCTGTCTGAGCGAAGCGAGTTTCGCAGGCGACAGCGTAGTCTTTGCCCGGAGTAGCCCAGACGGTTAAGCCTTGAACTTTTGGTTACTTTTCTTTCAAGAGAAAAGTAACAGAACAATCTTGATCTTTTGGTTACTTTTGGATCAAGCCAAAAGTAACACCTCGATTATTCTTTTTGGAACTTCCGGCTCACCTTCAGCAAATTCGCCGTAAAGGATACCACATTCTGTGCTTCCTGTACCATATTCAGATAGACCATGCTGACCTTCGTGCTGCCGCTCTGTCCCTGGATACGTTTCAGTTCCTCTTTTTTCAGAAGTGTCAGTTTAGCTGTCAGGTCGACCGATTCGGCGATCAGGTCATCCATACGGTGGTAATCATTGCTTTCAATCATAGCCGAACTGCGGTTCAAGAAAGAAACGATCTCATCGGTCATCTTTCCGAAATCTTCCTTCTGTACTTCGCTGAGCGGGCTGAAATGGTTGTCGACATGCTCCTTGCCCGGTTCCGTCAGACGGCGGATACTAAACACGATCTCACTGGCAAAGTCATTTCCCTGATAATAGTACAAACCTTTATCGATCGCAATATCATGTTCCAACTGGGTAACGCCCAATGTGCCGACACGTTTGACCTGTTTCAAGTAACTCTTCTTTTCCTCGATCGCGCTCATCACCTTGCGAAGTTCACGCAGGTTCTCGTCCATAAAGCCATGAACGGAGCGGTTGAAAGCATCAGAAGCGAAGTTCAGCACATTACAAAGCTCGTCGCGGCTATGTTCACGGAACAAGGAAAGAGCTTCGCGTTTGTCCTTTGTCTCACGCAGCTTGGAAATCGTAGAATCGACTTCTTCCTGCATCGCTTCCTTCTTCATCTTTTTCTTATACAGAATCTGGTTGCGGATCAGCATATAGATCGCCAACCCCACCATTGCCGCCATTGCCGCAATACCACCGACATGGATCAACAGAGCGACCAGGAAACAGATCGTAAAGGCTGCACCTGCCGTAATGAACCAGCCACCAATCACGGAAAGCACACCGGTGATACGGTAAACCGCACTTTCACGTCCCCAGGCACGGTCGGCCAAAGAACTACCCATCGCCACCATGAAAGCTACATAAGTCGTAGACAACGGCAACTTCAACGAAGTACCCAACGCAATCAAGAGACCGGAAAGCACGACATTCACCGAAGCACGTACCAAGTCGAAACTGGCCTTATCTGCAAGTATTATCTCATTATTATTGAAACGGCTGTCGATCCAGTCCTTCACACGCAAAGGAACCACACTCAATATCGTACTGGAAGCGTTATTGCACGTACGCACCAGGACACGTGCAACGGGCGACGTTCCGAAATTCTCATTTCCATCTGACTGTCGGGCCAGATCCACAGACGTTTTGATCACCGCCTGCGCCTTCTTCGAAGTAGCCAAGGCAACCACCATGACCAAACCGGAACCGACAAGGAAGTACCACGGGGTTTTGGCCGGTTCAAGCAACGACTCCATCAGGAAAGTATCGGTCGTAGTCGTACCACCCTGTGCCATCAGGTCCATATAAGAAGAATAGCCTGCCAACGGAACACCGATAAAGTTCACCAAGTCGTTACCGGCAAACGCCAATGCCAGAGCAAACGTACCCAATAAGATCACCACTTTAAAGACATTCACCTTCAACCAATGGAGAATCTGCATCAATACAGTGAAGAAGATAAGCGCTCCCCACACAATCGTGTCCGTATTACTATAGATCATCGTTTTGAGATCGCCTTCCATAAAAGAGCTTTCCTTCAAACCTTTGATCAGCATAAAATAAAGGATGGAAGTTGCAGCCAGACCACCGAACAGCCCGATGAAATAAGTCGCATACTTCTTATAATTGAAGGTAAAGATCAGACGGGAGATATATTGGACAATAGCCCCGAAGAAGAAAGCGATCGCCACCGAAAGGAAAATGGCAAGTATCACCGTAAAAGCCTTATCGGTGTTCAGCAGGTCGCCCAACTGGAGCGCACCGTTGGAATTGGCAATCTTGATTAATGAAATCGCAACCGTACCGCCCAACAATTCGAAAACCAGCGAAACGGTAGTCGAAGTGGGCATTCCCAGAGAGTTAAAAATATCCAGCAACACCACATCAGTGAGCATGACAGCCAGCAAAATACACATAATCTCCGAAAAGTAGAAATGTTGCGGCTGGTAAATTCCGTGCCTGGCAATGTCCATCATACCGTTGGAAAGCGAGGCACCGACAAAGATGCCGATCGCGGCAATCACCATTATGACTTTAAAAGATGCAGCTTTCGAGCCTATTGCCGAATTCATGAAATTGACCGCATCGTTACTAACTCCGACTGACAGGTCGAACACTGCCAGCACAAAGAGAAAAATGATCAGAAAGAGATAAAATGTCTCCATAATTGCTTGTTATGTATTTGGTTGCAAAGGTCTGAAACAAATATTACGCAATAATGACATAGATGTTACAAACATGTTACAAGTCGAACTATACCCCCACAGAAACAGTTGAATAAAAAAATAATGTTACCAGACTAAGGGATTTTCCTTATATTCGCGACTCTTATTATAAGAACATTGTTAATCTTGCTCACACTTGGGAGAGAATCGAGACGATATCATACAGTGGGTTTGTGAAATGGCCTTATCGGATTCACAGACCGCTCTTAAATCGCTTTACATGGCCTATTTCGGTCCACTAATGCGATTTACGGGCATGTATGTCTCATCGCCGGCAGAAGCCGAAGAGATTGTTTCCGATACCTTCTTAGCTATCTGGGACAACCGCAAGCAACTTCCCGGCATCTCCAATTTCGACTCTTACATCTATACGGTAGCCCGCCACAAAGCGATCAGCTATTATCGCAAACAACATATGGAGCAGGTATCGCTGGACGAAATCTCCATCGATCTTTTCACCTCGACCGAAACGACTCCCGAAGAAGAACTTATCAGCCAGGAAGGAATCCACCGCCTGAACCTGGCGATCGACTCGCTGCCCGCCAAATGCAAGATGGCTTTCAAACTCGTCCGCGAAGACAAGCTCAAATATAAAGAAGTGGCTGCCATCCTCGACATCTCCGTCAAAACTCTGGAAGCACACTTGGCGAATGCCGTCCGCAAACTGCGGGAAACACTTGCTGACGATTGCATCTGAAAAGCTACACTCCGGCAGGAAATAAAAGTTCCATGCCTACGAAAATTTTGTTTCATGCCCATGAAAATTTATTTTCCCGCCGGTGAAAATAAATTTTCACTTTATGGAAACGGGTGAAAATTTTCTATCTTTTTCTCATTTCGACTAAGGGTATTCTCATTTCCCTGCGACTATACATATAGAAACACACAGAATGGAAAACAGAATAAACCATATAATCGCACGTGTCCTGAGTGGAGAAAGTTCTTCGGATGACATTCTTTCACTAAGCGAATGGCTGAACGAAAACGAAAAGAACCGGGATGAATTCCGACGGCTCAAGAATTATTGGGATGCGGATGTCGCTTTCAAACATTCCGTCGCCCCTACTTTCTCGGCCGACAAACTGCAACAAAAGATCAATGTACAAAAGAGGCAGACTTATCGGCGGCAATTATGGAGAAACGCCATTCCACTAATTGCCGCAGCCTGTTTGTTTTTCATTTTCTCAACAGCCTTTTTCCTTTATAATACAAAGGACCGTACATCCGAATACTACACTTTGCTGGCAGGCGAACATACCTCCAACTTCACGATGGAAGACGGAACTGTCATCACATTGAACAAGAACAGCCGCCTAAACTATTCCGACAAATACGGAAAAGACAACCGCAACGTCAAATTGGAAGGTGAAGCTTATTTCGAAGTGGCAAAAGATTCAGGCAAGCCCTTCCAAGTAGAGATGAACGGCGCCTCTATCACCGTATTGGGCACGCACTTCAACGTGAAAGCAGATGCGGAATCCGACGATATCACAGCAACCCTTGTGGAAGGTTCCATCCGTTTCGAAGGTGCAAAACAAAATATCGTAATGACTCCGAATCAGCAACTAACTTTTAGCAGGTCGACAAACAAGGTTGATGTAAAACAAATAGACACCGACACTTTCACTGCTTGGAAAGACGGCCTGTTGAAATACAAATCTATTCCATTCACCAAATTGATCGAGAACTTGAAAGACATGTATCAAGTAGAAATCCGGATTGATGATGAAAGACTGGCAGATCCGTCCGTCACCGTCTCCGGAACATTTGATCAGAGACAAAGTTTTGACCAGATTTTGAAAGTAATCTCATACAGTTTACCTGTACGATGGACAAATCATGATGGAGTTTATCATATCCAATATGCAACACTAAAAAGATAATGCCTATGAGAAAACGCTAACATTAAAAGCTGCACTGAGACCCACACAAAGCAAGCGAGGTCACACCATGAAACAACCCAATTATTAATCTCTTAAATCAATACATAAGCATGAAAAATGTTTCGTATTACAGGCATCTTCATCCTGAAAGCCTGAAAAAATTAGTAGCAATTACAAGAATCACGGCGGTTTCGCTATTAACAGTTTTACCGTCCACTATGCAAGCAGAACCAGCCTATTCGCAATCGGTAGTGATATCTATCAAAACGGAACGGATGCTTCTCACCGACTTGTTTTCACAGATAGAAAAACAAAGCGAATTCCTATTTTTCTATGTAGATAAAGATGTTACAAACATTAAAGTCAACATAAAAGCCAACAGTAATCAAATCGATGAAATCCTGACACAAGCATTGGCAGGAACGGGACTGACATACACCATCAACGACCGGAATATTAACATTATGCGAAAAGCATATGCCCGGCAACAACAGACCAAGCAGATCACAGGAAAAGTTCTAGACAGTAACGGTGACCCGATCATTGGAGCCAACGTTGTAGAAAAAGGAACGACTAACGGGTCCATTACTGATGTTGAAGGGTTCTTCAACATCAGTATAGCACCTGGTGCTATACTTTCGATTTCTTACATCGGATACAAGCCGGTCGAAATAAAAGTCAGTTCACAAAACTCGTACAATATCACCCTCGAAGAAGACTCGGAAACGTTGGATGAAGTCGTCGTAATCGGATACGGTACGGCGCGCAAAATCGACCTGACAGGATCGACTTCTTCTTTGGGAGGTGACAGACTTCGAATGAAGAGCACACCGCAACTTTCCAGCCAATTACAAGGACAGATGGCAGGTGTACAGATCACCCGCTCCAGCGGTGACCCGTCTGCCGGAGCAACTATCCGTGTGCGTGGCGTCACGACCATGTCAACCAACGATCCATTGGTAATTGTGGATGGAGTGCCTGGCACTCTTACAGATATTGCTCCTGAAGACGTAAAAGACATTCAGGTTCTGAAAGATGCAGCTTCAGCCGCTATTTATGGTTCACGTGCAGCAGCAGGTGTCATATTGGTCACAACCAAACGTGCTAAAAACAAAGAATTCCATCTTTCATATAATGGAGAATATGGTATCAACACACCAACCGCAAAACCAAAATTCGCTAATGCCGTACAATGGATGAGTGGTCTCAACGAATTAGCTTTCAACGATGGTGCATCATCTCTCCACTCTCTTTATTCAGAGGATGTGATCAACAATTATGCACAATTACGAGCAGAAGATCCAGATCGTTATGCGGATACTGATTTCATGGATTTAGGCCTAAAAAGTAGTACCCATCATCAACGACATTCACTCTCACTTAGTGGTGGTACCGATAAGTTGAAAACAAACTTTAGTCTGAACTACTACAATTCAGAAGCGCTTATCAAAACAAAAGACTACGAGCGCTTCAACATCCGTACAAACAATGACTATCAGATCAATAATTGGATACATGCCAACGTTGACTTGAATTTGCTCTATTCTAATGCAAATGAACCTCATGGATCGATCTTTACATTAATGGAACGTGCGCCGATCTACAATGCTTACTGGTCTGACGGACGTTTTGCCGACGGCAAGGATGGCGACAACCCGATTGCCGAACATCAATTAGGCGGCTCCATGAAAAAGCAGAACTACAGCGTGGGAGGTAAATTACAATTAGATCTCACGCCCGTAAAAGGATTAACCCTAACTGCCATCGTAGCACCGAAATATTCTTTTTACAAAGGGAAAGACCATCGCAAAAGATACGAAGTCTACCGGATCACGGGTGATCCGATTCCTGGAGTTGGCTATGCCTCAACTAGCCTCAGCGAAAGTCGTAACGACAACCATAGTTTGACAAAACAGTTCTATGCCAACTATAAACTACAACTGAAACGTCACTCTATCGGATTGATGGCCGGTTATGAAGATTATTCTTACAAATGGGAAGAGGAAGGTGCTTCACGAACCAATTTCAATTTGGTCAATTATCCTTACTTGAATTTAGGGCCTGAAGACTATCAATACAATAGCGGAAAAGCCGGACATAATGCTTATCGTTCGTTCTTCGGTCGTATCATGTATTCATGGGCAGATCGCTATATACTGCAAGCTAATATCCGCTCAGATGGTTCTTCACGTTTTGCCGATGGTCACCGTTGGGGCACATTTCCATCCGTTAGTGCAGGCTGGGTTATCTCCGAAGAGCCTTGGTTCAACAAGAGCGTTGTTGATCACTTAAAATTACGCGGTTCAATTGGACAATTGGGTAACGAACGTTTAGGAAAGGAATTCCCTTATCAGGCAATACTCAGTTTTGGCACAGGTTTTATTCCAAATGCAACTACAGGTGTAGCAGATGTCGTGCAAACGGCTTATCAGACAGACTATGCTTTCAACGACCTGACATGGGAAACGACCACCACCTATGGTTTCGGAGCTGACATCACCTTGCTAAATAACAGACTTCGCGCTTCAGCCGATTATTATTACAAAAAGACGACTGATATGCTGATGGAAGTTGGATTCCCTTCTTATTTTGGTTATAACGCACCACAAAACAACGCAGCCGATATGAATACGAAAGGTTGGGATCTTGAACTTTCCTGGAGTGACCAAATCAACGATTTCCGATACGGTGTAAGTTTCAACTTGTCCGATTATCGTTCTAAAATGGGCTACATGGCAAACCGACAGAAAATCGATGATAACAAGATCACCGAAGAAGGCTCTTACTTTAACGAATGGTACGGATACAAAAGTATGGGTATTATCTTGAATGATGCTGCCATGTTAGACGAAAACGGGAATAAAATCCCGGTTCTGACAAACAACGATAAAGCCGGTAACATACGTTACCAAGATATAGATGGAGACGGCAAGATCACCGCTTCCGCCGATCGCGTACGCTTGGGCAATTCCCTACCGGAAATGCAATATGGCGGTTCTTTATGGGCTGAATGGAAAGGATTGGATTTCAATTTATCATTCCAAGGCGTCGGACATCAATTGGCTTATTGGAACTGGCCCGGTACACCTTTCAATTATCAAGCATATGCTTGTCCAGTAAATTTGATCGAAAGCCATTGGAGCCCAACAGCAACAGATGCAGAAAATGCCAAGGCAAAATATCCGAAGTTGACGACCAATAGCACCAATATTTATGCAAAAAGTGATTTCTACATTTTCAACGGAGCTTATATGCGCATCAAAAATATCACGATAGGTTATACACTCCCGTCTGAACTCACGAAAAAGTTCTTTGTCAACAAACTAAGGGTCTATTTTAGTGCTAATGATTTGCCAGCCTTCTCGAAATATCCTGAAGGATTCGATCCTGAGTGGGGTGACCGGACAAAAGACCTCATCATGTCTTCTTACATTTTTGGTTTAAATGTCTCATTTTAATTGAAAATATCTGTTATGAACAAAATAAATAAATATATATTAGCTGGAATGGTGGCACTTGGCATGACAGCTTGTGCTAACCTCGATTTGAACCCGTTATCTGAAGGTTCAAGTGAGAATTGGTATCATGACGAGACCGAAATAGAAATGGCTCTTAATGACTTATGGAGACCTGATTTCTTTCCAATCGATGTTATTTATTGGGATGATGATTTATTGAACCGAAACGGCTCTAATGAAGTTACACTCGGAACAGTCACTTCTCAATGGGGAACCTCCTCCACACGCTGGAGCTCCTTATACAAATCTATCGCCCGTGCAACAAAAGTAATCCAAGCATTGGACAATGGTTCTGCGACCGGAATCAGCGAAAGCAAAGTAAACCAATACAAGGGAGAAGCCTACTTCATGTTGGGGTTTGCCTATTGTGAACTGACCGCCTATTATGGAGATTGCGTGTTGAACAAAGGCATGACTTTGGATGAAGCATACGTGGCAACCCGCTCCCCCAAAAGCGAAGTTCTTACATATGCTTTTGAATGTTTAGATAAAGCAGCTGAATACTTGCCTAACTCCTATAAAGGCCAACAACGGCCGACCAAAGGAGCCGCCCTCGGTTTCAAAGCCCGCTTTGCCCTTTTCCACGAAGACTGGCAAACCGCTGTTGATGCTGCACAAAAATGTATGGATCTCGGAGTCTATAAATTGCACGACAATTATCGAGAAATGTTCCAAGCTACCAGTTCTCCTGAATTTATGTTTTATTTCAAAGGTGACTTGACATTAAAAAAGGGATACGGGTTCATGGAAAATGTACGTGACTTTGTCATACGCAAAATCGGCGGCCATTGCAACCAAAGCCCATCATTGGAATTGTTCTGTTCCTACACCTGCACGGACGGTTTGCCTATCGACAAGTCGCCGCTCTATAACCCGAAGGATCCGTTTGCCAACCGCGACCCGCGTTTAGCGATGACGATCCAACCTTTCAAAACCAAATACTCTGCTGACTATGCAGAATATGAGCAGTCCAAGAAAGATGGAACATTTCCTGAAAAATATCCGGACTATATCACATTAGGCTACGAGTTCAATCCCAGTCCTTATGCGAATACGGTATACGAAGTCTCTACTGGTAAAATGGTAGTCAACACCGACTCCAAAGCATCGAATCAACATTCTGCTTATAACGGATTAATTCTTCGTAAATTTGTAAAGGATGACTGGAAAGATTTCAACAATTATAATCTGAAAGCAGACAACTGTTATCCATACCTGCGTTATGCCGAGGTACTAATGACTTACGTGGAAGCAAAGAACGAAATGGGACAATGTACACAAGATGACTTGGACAAAACAATCAATCAGATCCGTGAACGTGCCTATCGCGAAACAGGTATCGCTTACCCCCGCGTAGAAGTACAATCACAAGAGGCGCTACGCAAAATCATCCGTATGGACCGTCGTTCGGAATTTGCATTCGAGGGGTTGCGTTATCGCGACCTGCTGCGTTGGCGCATTGCTGAAAAATCGCACAACAAGTCCATGTATTACTTGAACCGTGCCTGGTCTAACTCCGCCAATTGGAACGGTTTGACTGGCAGCGAATCGAATATCGAATTGTCTCAAGACTTCATGACTTTACTGAAAAACTGGGACGAAGGCAATTACCCGATCGGGGGCATACCAACCATCGATGAAAATGGGTTACCAGATCTTTCCCCCATGGAAACTGCCGGATATATCACTACGTTTTACAAGATGTCTTTCGATCCGAAAAAGAATTATTTATGGCCCATTCCGGCCAACGATATTTTGGTCAACGACAACTTGACGCAAAACGACGGGTATTAATCTCTGACTTTCGAGGCCTCGATCTTGCGCTTTCAACGGTAAAATACGACAATCGAGGCTTCGGAAATATAATTTCAACATTGAAAACCTATAATCGAGGCCTCGATTAACAAATATCATCCTTATGAAGTACAAACTATTTCCTCTCATTCTTTGTATAACTCTATTTTCCTGCCAACTTCAAAAAAAGGGAAATGCATCCACTCCTGTCAAAGAAGTTGACATTTGCATCTACGGGGGAACTTCCGCAGGCGTTGTGGCGGCTTACTCTGCCAAGAAAATGGGCAAATCCGTTCTTTTGGTAGAACCCGGTAAATATTTAGGAGGTATGACTACTGGTGGATTAGGGGCAACGGATATTGGGAACAAATATGCAGTTACCGGATTGGCCCGCCTTTTCTATCGCCGCATCGGAGAGCATTACAATAAATTCGAGCAATGGACCTTTCCGCCGAGTGTCGCGACTGCAACCATGAACCGCTTTGTGAAGGATGCAGATTTAGATGTCCTGTATTATCGCCGTATAACAGATGCTCAAGTTCAAAATAAAAGAATAGAATCTATTACTTTGGAAGACTCCCGGCAGCCGGATGAAAAGACTTTGATACAGGTTAAAGCCAAACAGTTCATCGATTGTTCGTATGAAGGAGATCTGATGGCAAAAGCCGGCGTTTCCTATTTTGTAGGACGTGAAGGAAACGAAGAACAGGATGAAACGCTTAATGGAGTTCAGATGTCTTTTTGGCATCAATTCCCAGACGGAGTAGACCCATATCTGAAAGAAGGAGATCCGAACAGTGGCTTATGTTGGGGAATCCAACCTAATACACTGAAAGAAAGAGGAAGTGGAGATAAACTCGTACAAGCATACAATTTCCGCCTATGCCTTACCGACAATAAAGAAAATCAACGTCCGTTCGAGAAACCGGAGAACTATGATCCGGCCAAATATGAACTATTAGCACGTGCTATCCGTAAAATGGATTTACATATAGACAATTACCTCTTATTCAACTGGGGGATGATGCCAGATAATAAGTATGACGTAAATAACCGCGGACCGTTATCAACCGATATGATCGGTATGAATTATGAATATCCAGATGGCGACTACACAACCCGCGAAAGGATTTGGCAGGAACATGTCGATTACACAAAAGGATTACTCTACTTCCTTACGCACGATGAAAGAGTCCCTGCCAAACTTCGCGACCAGGTTTCCAGATTCGGATGGGCAAAAGATGAATTTGTAGACAATGATAATTTCCCGACCCAGCTATATGTGCGCGAAGCCCGACGCCTGAACGGGGAATATATCATGACACAAAAGAATTGCCAGGGAGAAGAGACAGTTGGTGATGCTATCGGAATGGCTGCCTATGGGATGGACTCTCATAACTGCCAGCGTATCGTGACAAACGGTATGGTAAAAAATGAAGGGGATGTCCAATATCACGGTTTTCCTCCCTATCCAATCTCGTACAAAAGTATTACGCCCAAACGCGAAGAATGTACTAATTTACTGGTTCCCGTATGTATTTCTTCCACCCATATCGCTTTCGGATCAATCCGAATGGAGCCGGTTTTTATGGTACTGGGGCAATCGGCAGCTGTAGCATCGGCATTAGCGATTGAAGATAATACGGACGTCCAAACAATAGACGTAACCAAACTAAGGAAAATATTGAAAGACAATCCTTATTTGGATGGTTCTACTCCGGAAATATTAGTCGATGACAGCGATATAGACAAAATAGAAAGATCTGGACATTGGCAAAAAAGTTTTGGAGCACATTATAAAAACAGTTTCTTAAAATCGGCGAATCAAAAGAACAATAGCTCTTTCACCTTTATACCTGTTATTAAAAAGGCAGGCACATATGAAGTTTTCTTTTACTGCACAGCTCTTCCCGACCAGGAAATGCCCGAAGTTATGGCTTTTGACATTACTAGCAAAGAAGGAACCAAGCAAGCAGAAATATCTCCCAGATCTCATAAAGGTTCATGGGTAAGCTTAGGCACATACGCGTTTGAGAAAGGTAACTGGACATCTTCTGTCAAGATCGACGGTAGTCGTTCGAAAGGGACCTTATTTGCCGATGCCATTATATTAGTTCCTAAAAAATAAAATTCTTATCTTTATGGCTACCATAAAGACCAGTATAAAAATAGAATACCATGATTACACGACGTAATTTTTTAAAAGTAACGGCGGCAGGAGGTGCATTAGTCTCCTTAGGTAGCGTGACAGAAGCAAAGTCAACAATACAATCAGCCGTTCCCGACGAAGGGTTCTGCCATGAAGGGGCGCGTAAGATTCCGGTGATTGCAGAGGTAGACCTTGTGGTCGCGGGCGGAAGTTCGCGGGCAATTGCCGCAGCTGCTGCCGCAGCGAAAGCAGGTAGCCGGGTTTATTTAGTTGGCTACATGCCTTATTTGGGTGAAGACATCTGCGGCTCACATCTCTACGAACGGGAAGCAGGAGAAAAATTGCAGACAGCACTTGCACGCAAGCTCTTTCCGGGGAAAAATTTCCCGACCCCGCTGCATATAAAGAAAACATTGGAAGATGAATTGATTGACAACAATGTCCAATTCCTTTACAGCAGTTATGTAACGAATGTGCTGACGGACCCGTCCGGAAAACCTGCGGGAGTCGTGATCGCGAACCGTTCGGGCAGACAAGCCATCCGTTGTAAAGCGATTATCGATGCGACACACAATGCTTCCGTTGCAGGACTATCAGGAGCGGAACGTAAACCTTTTACCGCAGGTACGCAGGAATTCTGCTATACCGTAGTAGGAAATACCAAAAAAGAAGCACCGGAAATTATCCTGGCCGAAGAATTATCCCAACCCATCAAGGTTGGCGAGAAAAGCTATCCGGTCACCCGCTATACATTCCGTTTACCGCTCAAAGACGACTCGTATGCATCACTGGCCGAGGCCGAACAGATCATCCGCAGCCGGACATGGGATATCGAGCAGGTCGATAGCTCGGATCTGCTCTGGTATATTCCGAAACAAACGATTGACAGCGAAAAAGCATATAACGGAAATCCGGTTTCCTTGCGCAAGCTACCGATGCAAGCGTTTAAATCAAAGAATATAGCAAACCTATGGGTACTCGGACCCTGTGCCGAAATACCAAGAGAACTGGCAACCCAAGTGATGCGTCCCGTTCCGGCTTTATTCATAGGAGAGATGATGGGAGAAACGGTTGCCAGACAGATAAAGGATATACCCGTACCGGCTCAAGCCACTGTCCGTCAACTCAAAGTAAATGCTTCGAACTACGGACAAACAGGCGAACTGCTCTCCCCGCTCCGTCCGTCTCTGCAAAAGGGATTCGTCGACTCTCCGTCAGGTGCACTCCCGATTTTAGGTAGCTACGACGTAGTTGTGATGGGAGGCGGTACAGCAGGTGCTTCCGCCGGGATATCCGCAGCCAAACAGGGAGCCAACACATTGGTATTGGAATACCTGCACGGGCTTGGCGGATTAAGCACGCTGGGTATGATCGGAGTCTATTGGGACGGGTTCCGGGGCGGATATACTGCTCATATAGATAAAAGTGTCCTGGCAATGGCACCCAAAGACCATCCAAGACAGCCCAAAGGGGAAGGCCGCTTCCCCGCCGACTGGAAGATGGAATGGCATCGTAAAGAGCTGCTACAGGCAGGAGGCAAACTCTGGTTCGGCGTGATGGGATGCGGGGCTTTGACAGAAGGGAACCAGGTAAAAGGAGTCGTTGTCGCCACTCCCTTCGGGCGGGGTGTCATCCTATCCAAAATATTGATAGACAGTACAGGAAGTGCAGACATAGCTATTGCAGCCGGTGCATCATTCGATTATACAGGCAAAAAAACAATCGCCGTACAAGGTGCGGGAACCGGCAAATGGGCACCGGGTGACTATTATAACAATAACGATTGGCTATTCGTTGACGATACGGATATACTGGATGTCTCACGCGCTTTCGTCCAAGCCAAAACAAAACTGCAAGGACAATACGATCTGGTCAAAATCCCCCAGACACGCGAACGCCGGCGGGTGATCGGAGACTACATCATCTCGGTATACGACGTGATAAACCATCGCCGCTATCCCGACACGATTTCTTATCACAAAAGCTCGTTCGATACACATGGCATGATCATAGACCCTCTCTTTATCCTGAACCCGCCGGAAAAACGGCATATGATCTATGACGCAGATGTTCCACTACGCAGTCTTCTGCCTAAAGGATTGGAAGGGATTCTGACAACCGGTCTGGGAGCAAGTGCTCACCGGGATGCCATGCCGGTGATTCGTATGCAGCCCTGCCTGCAAAACCAGGGATATGCAGTTGGCTACCTCTCCGCCCTATGTGTCAAAGAAAATAAATCTCCGCGCAAGATAGATATCAAAAAGGTGCAGCGTCACCTGGTCGAGATCGGGAATCTGCCGCAACGGGTGCTGACGGATAAGGAGTTTAAAGGGTTCAGTAATTCCGAGATGAAGAAGGCCATCACCAGTGTGACGGATAATTATAAAGGGCTCGAAATACTGTTGACCGATCCCGAACGTTGTATACAGCTCGCCGGCAAACAAATCGCCGGAGCCACTATGCCGGAAGAGAGGGTAATCCTCGCCAGCATCCTCTGTATCTTAGGACAAGGGAAACACGCTCCGGTACTGGCTGAAGCCATCCGCCAATATAAAGACTGGGACGAGGGCTGGCACTACACCGGGATGGGACAATTCGGGATGTGCCTCAGCCGCTTGGATGCCCTTATCACCGCGTTGGGAAACTCTCGCGAAACATCCGTACTGCCCACCGTACTGGAAAAGGCAAAGAAGTTGGAACCGGAAGACTATCTTTCCCATTTCCGTGCCATCGCTATAGCTACGGAAGCAATAGGCAGCCGAGAAGCGGTTCCCCAACTGGCAACCATGCTGACGACACCGGGGGTACGGGGGCATTCGATCCTTTCCTACACCGAAGCGCGCAGCAAAGCCGTTCCCGACCTCAACGACACATCCACCCGTAACCTCGCGTTGAAGGAATTGCATTTGGCAAGAGCCCTTTACCTATGCGGTGACCAAGACGGTATCGGGGAAGAAGTACTCCGCCGGTATGCCGACGGCCTGCAAGGCCACTATGCCCGTTACGCACAAGAAATATTAAACTGTAAATAGCATTTTATGAGAAAGAAAACACTTGTACTCTCCCTCCTTTTAGCCTGTGCGACCGCTTTCGGCCAATCGTCCTACGACCTGGTGATCGTCGGAGGGAATCCCGGAGGGATCATGGCAGCCATCTCTGCCGCCCGGATGGGGAAAAAATCGGTGATACTCGAACGAACCCGCTATGTCGGCGGACTGCCCGCCAACGGACTCGGAGCAACTGACATCGCCACCCGTGCCGCAACGACCGGTCTGTTCCGTGAGTTTGTAGACGCGGTGAAGCAACACTATATCGACACCTACGGTCCTGCTTCCGAGCAGGTGAAAGTATGCAGTGACGGTTACCACTTCGAACCCTCCGTCGGAGCACGCATCTTCCAGAAGATGCTCGACGGACAGAAGGACAAGATCACGGTCCTGACCATGCGTCAGTTCGATGCCGAAGATGAAAACATAGTTATGCGCGATAACCGCATCGAAAAGATCCGCATCCTGAACCGGGAAACCGGAGAGATGGAGGAATACACTGGTTCGGTATTCCTGGATGCCACCTACGAAGGTGATCTCGGAGCCGCCGCCGGCGTTCCTTTCCATGTAGGGCGCGAAGGGAAAGACGAGTTCGGCGAACCTGGAGCCGGACGCGTCTACAAATATTGGGGCGGTCCGGAAGGGGACGGCAGCACGTTCAAGAAAGACAATGCCGTGCAGTCCTACAATTACCGCCTCTGTCTGACCAACAATCCGGCGAACCGCGTGGCCTTCACCAAGCCGGCCCGTTACAACCGCGAAGACTATGCCTCCATCGTGGAGGATGTCTGGACCGGACGCAACACGGATGCCGCCATGCAACGCGTGACACCCGAAATGATGGAAGAGAACCGGAAGCATATCAAGGCCGGCAACCCTTCCAAACTTCCGGGTGACAAATGGGGGATCGCCAAGATCACCAACATCGTCCATGTCCCGAACATGAAGACGGACGCCAATAACCAGCACGGCGTGTTCGTCTCCACCGACCTGCCTGAGGAAAACTGGCCTTGGCCCACTTCTTCGTGGGAATGGCGTGACAAGTTCGCCCAACGTCTGCGCGAATACACCGAAGGTCTTTTCTGGTTCGCCCAAAACGATCCCGAACTGCCCGCCCACTTCCGCAAAGCGGCAAAAGAATGGGGCCTTTCGAAAGACGAATATGCGGACAACGGGCATTTTCCACGCCAGGTCTACGTCCGTGAGGGCCGTCGTTTCGAAGGCGCCTATTTCTTTACCGCCAACGATGCCATTCCGGTAACGATCGGCAGCCGCCCGCCCATCCACGAAAGCAGCATAACGGCCAGCCATTATGCGTTGGATTCGCATGCGGTGCGGAAAAGAGAAAAAGGAAGGGTACATCTGGACGGCTTCCTGAGTTATCCGTCGGCGGTATATACAGTCCCCTATGGCGTGATGGTTCCGAAAGAGGTGGACAACCTTCTGTTGCCCGTCCCGGTTTCGGGTTCGCACATCGGATTTTCCACCCTGCGCATGGAGCCTTGCTGGATGGCGATGGGACAGGCCGCCGGTATCGCCTCTGCCCTTTCGATCGACGGGAAGGTGAAGGTGCAGAATATCGACCTCTCCCGCCTACAGGACAAACTGATCGACCAGAAAGCGACGCTTATGTATTTCAAGGATGTGGATTACACGAGTCCTCACTTCCGCATGGTGCAGTATTTGGGACTGCGCGGCTACCTTCCCGAATGGACTGCACGTTTGCAGGAGCCGGTGGATGCAACGACTCTGGCCGCCTGGAAAAAGTTGAGCGGAACGGACCTGCCGGGCATAGAAGCCGGGAAAACGACAAGATTAGCGACTTTGGAAATGATTTATCGGAAAATAAAATAATCTAAAAGGGAGTGTGTTAAAATCATCTTTTTCTTGATAGAAAAACAGATAGATTTCGACACACTTCCTTCCAATATAATCATCCAATATAATTTCTTACTCGATCACTTCTCCGCGACCGTTCATTAACACAAACTCCTCGCTCCGATCCGGATTACAAATCTCGATCTTATAAGTTTCACTTCCGGGATGTCCCATCATGTAAGCACCTTCAAAAGTACAACCCTCATAAGAGGAAGAGGTTCCCATTGTCCGTAATACGGCATGCGGGAGGTTTTGCATATCTATTTTCCTGAATCCGTCAGGAGCAGCCTGTTCGAAAGATGAGTATACCGCAGCTTGTCTACATTTCACATCCTGAGATGCAAATACCACCACACATGCAACAACTGTAACGACTAATGCTAAAACAATCTTTTTCATAACCTTACATCTTAAAAACCTAAATCTAACAATCTTCTTATAACCTAAACTTCATTACATCAACATAAATACAAATGCCATGCCAAACCGATAAAAGCGCTTATAAAGCGGGAAATCACCCCATAAAACAACGGGGCGTGTAGAAAAAATCCACACGCCCCGTCTATCATTCCACAATTATCGTCTGTCAAGCCTACATCTCCGGCTTGCAATAGTTCAACACTTCCACATTACGGATCGAACTCTTGAAATCCCCCGCTTTTTCCAATGGGAACACTAATGTGCGGACATATCGCATCGAATCTTTCCCTCCATTGAAGTAACGTTTTTGGATATCCAGGTCTTCTTTCAGTTTGCCATCGATGTAAAGCCGCGTAGATTTCTCATCTCCGGTGATGGTTACCGATGCAGTCTCTTCAGGATAAAACTGGTAATTGAAGGTATTCAGATAGCCATCCCGGATAAATCCCAACTTTCCGGAAGCCGGATCAGACAGATAAAAGACGGCATCAGGCGAACGGAACAACTCGGTGCCCTTTTCTTCCGCCTCCGCTTTGATATCGAAAGAGACAGTATAATGATAACCGATCTCTTTCAATCCCGTTTCCATTCCCGGCTTCAAGGTTTCGAGGTTGTAGACGGCACGCGGCTTCGTACCGACACGTCCGGCCACGTTCACCCCTGGAGCTTCGCTGATCGCCGTCCTCGCACTGTTGAATTCTTCATACGGAACAGCACAATCCTTCCCTGTCCACATTTTGACTGCTAACGTCTGCATGGCGGGAAACACACGGTAATGAATATCCTTCGTACTGATACCGTTGCCCGCGTGATCGTTCCAGACAGCAAACATTCCCCCTTTGATCTGTTTATGCTTTTCAGGGAACACCTCTTTCCCGATGTGGGCAGGCGTCCATTCCTTATAAAGCATTTCCGTATTCAGGTAATCATAATAATAGCCTGCCGCAGGAACGATATATAGATACCCGTCAGGAATACTGATCAGATCATAGCCTTGTTTGATCATTTCTTTCGGATCGGCATACCCGTTATACCAGGCACTCATCAACACATTCTTCGATTTGACAGGCGTCTCACCCTTCGCGTGCGTCAAAGCTCCCCAGACACAAGCCTGCTTGCCGAAGCCTTCCACGAAACGGATATAGTGATCGGTGAAAGCACGGAATTTCTCCACCACATCCTGTTTCTTATTGGAATATTCATCCGTACCGATATGGACACGCTTACCGGCAAAGACAGGATTACGTCCTTCCAGGTACTCGCGGAAAAGAGCATCCACGAACTCATAGGTTTCAGGCTTGAACAGGTCGAGATGGTCCATGCCGTATTCTTCACTGCCTATCTCCGGCTTGTATTGTGTAAGCGCAAGCGAATGTGCCGGGACATCTATCTCCGGGATGATCTCGACACCCAGGCTGTCGGCGAGTTGCTGAAGGGCGATAAACTCCTTTTTTGTATAATAACCGTCACGGGCAGTCAGTCCGGGGTAAGTTTCACATTCGAGACGGAAAGCCGAATAGGTCTTGCTCCAATCATGATTATAATACTGCTTGAAAGCATTATCGTTCAAATGAATTTGGAATGTATTCATCTTATAGTAAGCCATCATCTTCACATAATCGCGCAACATGCTCATCGGAATAAACTTACGCCCGCAATCCATCATAAAACCACGAATCGCATAATCGGGATAATCGCGGGCCGTCCCTTTCGGTAAAGCCTGGTTTCCCTGCTGTTCGGTCAGTTGTAGCAACGTACGGGTAGCCCAATACAGTCCTTTGCTCTTGGGAGCGGTAACAGTAACACGATCGGTAATCTTCATCGTGTAGCCTTCCTCTCCCAACCGGCTGTCGGACGAGAGGGAGAAAACAAAATCGCCAGCAGCCGCACGGCCTTGCACCACCATCATCCGGCGGCCGAACATTAACGCGTAGTCGTCGGCAAACTGATTGGCTACACGGACGACGGACGGATCTTTTCCGGTATACACGATCCGGGAGGTCGCTGTAGGGGTGAACATTCCCTGGCTACCTCTCCACTCCTGCAATTCAGGGATGACGAACGGTTTCTTGTTATTTGCGGCGTCTACCTTTCCAGGCAATAACAATAAAGCTGCCGAAAGCAGCCAATAGAGTTGTATCTTCATAGGTATTTGAATTAAAATGTGACAAAGATATATAAAAAAACGGGCGTTTCTGATTGATTTATTACTTTTGCACCTAAAATCATTTTAATGAGTTACAATTGGAACACACGGACGGAACTTTTGTTAGGCGCCGACCGGATGGAGCAACTGGCACATAGCCATGTGCTGGTAGTAGGATTAGGAGGTGTGGGAGCATACGCTGCCGAACAGATATGCCGGGCCGGAATCGGCCACATGACAATCGTAGACGCCGATACAGTAAACGAAAGTAATATCAACCGTCAACTGCCGGCGTTACATTCGACATTAGGGATGCCGAAAGTCGAAGTCGTAGCCCGTCGCCTGTTAGATATCAATCCCCGTCTGAAACTAAATGTCCTGAACGAGTTCTTGCGCGACGAACGGACAGAAGAGGTGCTTTCTGCAACCCGGTATGATTTTGTCGTCGACGCGATCGATTCCCTCAGTCCGAAAGTATTCCTTTTGTATCACGCTTATAAGAAAAATATTCCCGTCGTTTCCTCGATGGGTGCAGGAGCCAAGATGGACCCGTCACAGGTCAGGATCTCGGATATATCGAAGACCTGCAACTGCGGCCTGGCGAAAGCCGTACGTAAACGGCTGCGCGGGTTAGGTATAAACAGAGGTATTCCGGTTGTCTTCTCCACAGAGATCGCCAATCCGGATGCCATCATAGAGGTAGAGGGCGAGCAATGTAAACGGACAACAACCGGAACCGTTTCCTATATGCCGGCGATATTCGGATGCCATTTGGCCTCATATGTTATTAACCAGTTGAAAGTTGAAAGTTGAAAATGAAAAGTTATTCTTTTCCTTATACAACTTTCAACTTTCAACTTTCAACTTTCAATTGATATGATACAAACAGAAGGAATAACCAAAAGCTTCGGCTCCCTGCAAGTATTGAAAGGAATAGACCTGACGATAGGTGAGGGTGAGATCGTAGCGATCGTCGGTCCGAGCGGGGCAGGAAAAACAACCCTGCTTCAGATCATCGGGACACTCGATGCTCCGGACAACGGTAAACTATATATAAACGGGACCGAAACCGTCCGCCTTTCGGAAGAGAAACTGGCAGCATTCCGCAACCGGAACATCGGTTTCGTTTTCCAGTTCCATCAGCTTCTTCCGGAGTTCACAGCTTTGGAGAACGTGATGATCCCCGCATTGATCGCCCGTGAAAAACTGGCTGCGGCGGAGAAGAGAGCGAAGGAGATCCTCGACTTCATGAACCTGGCCGACCGGATGTCTCACAAACCGAACGAATTGTCGGGGGGAGAGAAACAGCGCGTAGCCGTTGCCCGCGCCCTTATCAACAACCCGTCCGTCATCCTTGCAGACGAACCGTCGGGAAGCCTGGATACCAAGAACAAGGAAGAACTGCACAAGCTCTTCTTCGACCTGCGCGACCAGATGCACCAGACATTCGTGATCGTCACGCACGACGAGCAGTTGGCAACCGATACGGACCGCGTGATCCATATCAAAGACGGAACGGTTCAATTGACAATTGATAATTGACAATCATTTTTAATTCTTAATTTTTAATTCAAACATGGTGGACAACAGAGTCACATTCGGTAGTAAACTCGGAGTTATCCTGGCTACCGTCGGATGCGCCGTAGGGCTGGGAAGTATCTGGCGTTTTCCCTATATGTTAGGAACGAACGGCGGTGCCGCATTCTTGCTTATCTATATTCTTTTCATGATATTTTTAGGAATTCCGGTGATGGTAACCGAGTTCTTCATCGGCCGGTACTCCCGCAGCAACACAGTCGGTTCATTCAAGAAAATGGCTCCCGGGACGAAATGGTGCTGGATCGGATACAATGGTATTTTAGCCGCTTTCCTGATCCTTGGTTTCTATGCGGTCGTTTCCGGCTGGACACTCGAATACGTCTGGCAGACGGTGAACGGCAGCCTCTACAGTACGCCAGGAGTGGATTTTACCGCCGATTTCGACAACTTCTCTTCGAATGCGCTCCGGCCGATCTTCTGGACAGCTGTCTTTATCGGGCTGACGCATTTCGTAATTGCTTCGGGTGTGGAAAAAGGGATCGAACGGGCTTCCAAGATCATGATGCCGCTCCTGTTCTTAATCCTGGTCGTGATGTGTATACGCTCCGTCACGCTGCCAAATGCAGAAGCGGGACTGGTGTACCTGTTCAAACCGGATTTCAGCAAGCTGACTTCATCCGTTGTGCTGAGTGCCGTCGGGCAAGCGTTCTTTTCGCTAAGTCTCGGCATGGGTTGCCTTATCACCTACTCTTCTTATTTCGGAAAAGACACCAATATGTTGGCGACGGCCTGGCAGGTGACGATCATCAATACTTTCGTAGCAGTCCTGGCAGGGATCATGATCTTCCCGGCCGTCTTCAGCTTCGGGATTGCCCCGTCGGCAGGCGCCCAACTGGTATTCATCACTTTACCCAACGTATTCGAACAATTACCATTCAGCAGCTTGTGGTCGCTTATTTTCTATATCCTGCTGGCGATGGCGGCCCTGACTTCCACCATCTCCCTGCATGAAGTGGTGACCGCCTATATCCATGAAGAGTTCCATATGACACGTAAGAAAGCGGCTTGGCTCGTTTCGGTCGGTGTATTCATCTTAGGCGTCCTCAGTTCACTCTCGTTCGGGTTATTGAAAGAGTTCACGATAGGCGGACTGATCTTTTTCGATGCGTTGGATTACCTGACGGCCAAGATCATGCTGCCGCTAGGAGGAATGCTGACCTGCATCTTTGTCGGGATACGTGTCGACAAGAAGATCCTGAAAGCCGAGTTGACCAACGAGGGGACAATCAAGTTCCGCCTCTTTTCTATTTATGTCTTCTTCATGAAATACGTCTCCCCGATCGCTATCGGCATCGTATTTCTGAACGAACTCGGCCTACTCAGCCAGTTGAAGAAACTATTTTAAAATAAACCTGTAAGTTCCTTGCATATCGGCAGGGAACTTATACCTTTGTAAAATAGTATCCATTTTAAACCTTTCACTATGAACTGGCGCGACCTTCTCTATTTCTCCAAAGGCGAACGGAGAGCCCTAACTTTACTCCTTTGTCTCGTCACTATTTCCTGGATTTTATTGCTTTGGACAGACACGAAACGAATGCCTATCGAATCGCAGACGGATGCCCATCGAACGGAAAACCAACAAGCATCGGGCGAAAGACGGATCATCACCGGAAAAAACACATCCAAAAAGGAAACCAGTTCCATCCGGAAGGAATCCGTACCTCATCCGAATAAAACTAAAAACGCCCTTACTGATAAAAATGCTATCCTTATAGATAACGCCCCCTACTCTACAAGCAAGAAACGGAAAGGATATACCCCATACACCCAAACAGAAAAGTACGCACCGGGAACCCTCGTCGAACTCAACACCGCCGACACCACAATCCTGAAAAAAGTCCCCGGCATCGGCAGCACTTTCGCCCGGAGAATCATAAAATACAGGGAACTCTTAGGCGGCTTCTACGATGTCAGCCAGTTGGCGGAAGTGTACGGGATCGACGAGGAACGCTACCAAGCCCTCGCCCCCTGGTTTATTGCCGACACGCTCCATATACGCAGGTTAGAGGTCAACGCATTGTCTGCCGCCACCCTCCGCAAACACCCTTACCTCGATTACCGACAAGCAAAAGCGATCGAACAGCTCCGGAAACAAAAAAGCAGGCTCTCCGGGTGGGAGAACCTGCAATTGATAGAAGAATTTACAGATACGGACAAGAAACGGCTCACACCATACCTGTCATTTAAGTAAACTTTAAAACGCGACTTGTATCATTACGGGGAAATGATCCGACGGAAAACGACCGTACTGCATATCGTTGAGAACAGCATACTTCTTCACCTTCGTTCCCTTTGTCACCCAGATATAATCGATGCGGTTCTTCATCTCGGAATCCGTCTTGAAGCTGTTGTAAGTGCCTTCCGTACCATAGTGCGGCTGCTCACTCAGACCATACGAGTCCAGCAGCAGGCCGTCGGAAGCCAGCGTCATCATCGGCTCGTCGGTCGGGACAGCATTGAAGTCTCCTGTCGCAAAGACCGTCGCATCCGTTCCGGCAATCTGCTTGATACGGGTAATCAACAGTTTGGAGGACTCCCGACGTGCCACCTTCCCCTGATGGTCGTAATGGGAATTGAAGAAATAGAATACTTTACCGCTCTCCTTATCACGAAACTTACCCCAGGAGCAGATACGGTTACAACAAGTAGCATCCCAGCCCTTGCCTGGAACATCCGGTGTCTCGGAAAACCAGAAGTTCCCCTTGTCCAGCAAATCAAAACGACCGGTCTTATAGAAGATAGCGGAGTGTTCGCCCGCATCCTCCCCGTCATCACGTCCGGCACCGACATAGGCATAGCCCTCCAGTTCGGCAACCCCGTCCAGCATATGCTTGAACCCTTCCTGTGTCCCGAAGATATCGAAATCGTGGAAACGGATCAGTCCTTTCACCATCTCCTTGCGGTTCGGCCAGGCATTTACGCCATCCTTCTCCGTATCCATACGAAGGTTAAAAGTCGCCACGTTCAGTTCGCTCTTCCTGTCTGTAGCCGGGCGGGATTCTTTCATGGCCCATGACTGAAGCAAAGCTGCCAGCAAGAGGACCGAAGCAAATACACTTATCGTCTTTTTCATATCCTTATCATTTATTGATTAAACATTTACCAACCCGGATTCTGTTTCAAATTAGTCGTACCATCCGGTAATGTCGCATTGTTGATTGCCGATTGAGGAATCGGGTAATAATATTGACGTCCATCATCGTACCAGACGCGCGGATCATTGTCCGACCAAGTCAGATTGCCCGAAGTCGCTCCGGTCAATCCCTGCTGCGTACCCTCTCCTACCGAAACAGGCGTACAGGAAGCAGGCAGCCCGGTCGGTTTCTCTCCCTTGTAGAAGATCACGTCCGGCGTACCGTCCTTATCAAGGTCCATCTGGACATTCAAGGCGGGAACATAGATGCCGGTCCAACGCATCGTCATCAGCTCGCCACGTTTCCAACGTTTCAGGTCGGTGAAGCGGAAACCCTCCAGAGCCAATTCGATGGAACGCTCGCGGCGCACTTCGAGGATGACCGGATCAGAAATATTCGGAAAATAGTTCTGCTGGAAATAAGCATCCACCTTAGTTGGCTTGGCAGAAAGGCCGCCGGTGATACCGGCACGTGCACGCAGCACACCGACCGTATTCGCCCAGTCCGCATCCGTCAGCGTCCCCAACTCAGCCTTTGCCTCGGCATAGTTCAGCAGGACTTCGGCATAACGGAACAACGGGATCGCATTCGTGTTCAAAGCACCAGCATCATATTTGGTATCATCCAACGTATATTTGATCGGTTGGTAGCCCGTATAGGAATAACCGTTGAAGTTAGGAGCGGCAGGTGCTCCGTCGCGTTCATACCCCGGTGTGCGGATCGTCTGGGCAAGACGGGCATCACGGTTTTGGCATTCGTCGTAGAACTCCATCGTCTCGTAGCCAGCCCGGTCCGTAAATGGTGTCCCATCCGTATTCAGGAACGTGTTGACAAACGTGCGGATCATGCTGAAACGCGCCCCATACGTGCCCGAAGTCCACCACCAGTTAGCCTCGCCCAATACTGCCAGCCCGGCATCGGCGCAGCTCGCCAACATCACTTCGCTGGTCACCGGCTTGTCACTGATAAACAGCGAGCGGAAAGAGGCATCCGTACCCTCACCCGTATAAATGGAGTGCCCACTTTCTTTCATAACCGTTTCGGCTGCACGGACAGCCTCCTGGTACCATTCGTCGACCGAGTCAGTCAATCCCAACTCCGTATGATACTTGCGGAAAGATGCTTCGAAGAGGCAGATACGGGACTTCAATGCGTATGCCACCCATTTTGTCACCAATGAACCGGTTTCGTCCTTCGTTCTTGAAATATTCTCGCAAGCAAAGTCCAGGTCTTCCAGCACATGATCCATTACCGTCGTACGGGAATCGCGGCCAGCATACAACAACTCGTCGTCCACACCTAACGTACGGTCTATCCAGGGCACATCACCGAAACGCACCACCATCTCGTAATAGAAATAGGCGCGGAAAAAGCGGGCCAGGCCGATATAGTTGTTACGGACAGACTCATCGACCGCCTCGTTCGTACAGTTCTCAATGAAATAGTTGATATTGCGCAGATCACTCCACGACCACCCGCTGCTCAACTCAGCCGAGTAAGCTCCTTCGCGGATAAAATTGTCGAAACTGGTCACCGCCCCATAGTCGCACATCGCATCCTGACGGAAACCGTCACTGACGGAAGGGAGCATATTGTAGAAAGAATAGGAATATGTTTCCAGCCCTTTCTCCGTCCTGAAAACCGTGTCCTTGTCCACCGAAGCCTGCGGTATCTCGTCCATCGAGCAGGAAGAAAGAAGTAAACAGGCAGATACAAAAGAATATATAATCCGTTTCATGTCGTTGATAGTTCTTTAATTAAAATGTTACTGATAAACCTAAACTCACACTCTTCATCTGCGGATAGCTGTTTCCGTCACCGCTACCACGGTTCCCGTTCAGTCCGGAAGACATATCGGCATCCGTCAGGTCGGGATCGGACCCATAGATATTCGTCACGTCGAGGTCGCGCGTATGCTTGTAGAGCGGGGACCAGCACCAGAGGTTCTCTGCAGAGATGTAAACCCTTACGTTCTGCAACTTGGCTTTCGAGATGATCGGCTGCGGCAAGGTATAGCCGAATTGCAGGTTCTTCAGACGGATATAAGCGACATTCTGCAAGTAGCGGGTCTGCGGCGTAGACTTCAGAGAAGCATTATAGCCGGCATAGCGGGGCAGGTAAGCATCCGTATTGTCTTCCGTCCAATAATTGCCCTGATGCCAAGTAGGCATGTTATTGTACGGGCGATTATACTGTCCCCAGAAAATACATTCCGAACTAGGATACCAGTCCTGTTTCCCCACACCCTGGAAGAAAGCGGAAAGGAAGAAGTTGTTCCAGTCGCCGGATAGATTGATGCTGTACGCATAGCGAGGCAATGTATTTCCGATCACGGTCTTATCGCCGTGGTCTTTCAGCGTGTTGTTGCCGTAGTCGATCACGTGGTCGCCGTTCAAGTCTTTGATCTTCACGTCGCCCGGATAGGTAACACGCTGGGAGGAAGACTGTATCAATGTCTGGTCGGCATGGCTGTCGATATCGGCCTGATCCTTGAACAAGCCTTCAGTCACATATCCCCAGATTTCACCGACACGCTTACCGGCATAATAGTCGTTCAGGTTACCCGTCTGGTTGTTATAGCGGTCGATGGTCGAGATATAGTCGGACAACGTACCGCGGATCTCGTAGTTGAACGGTTTCTCCGCCAATGTGAACTGGTCGCGCCAGGTCAGCGTGATTTCCCATCCTTTGGTCGTCATATCGGCATAGTTGCCTTTGGGAGAAGAGGCACCGAACACGTCGGGAAGCGTTTTGCCGACCGTGTACATATCCGTTGTCTTACGGATGTAATAGTCGCCATTGAACTGCAAACGGTTGTTCAGCATGCCGAAGTCCAGTCCGACGTCGGTCGTCGTAGCCGTTTCCCAGGTCAGTCCGTCGGGCATGACGGCCGGAGCACTCGTGTATTTGTTCTTCAAGCCGTTCAGGACACGATCAGAAGTACTGATGCTCAACAGTTCGAGGAAGCTGTAGGGAGAAACATTACCATTCCCTAACGAACCGTATGAAGCACGTATTTTCAGATTGGAGAACAGCTCCGGGTTCACCTTCCAGAACGCCTCTTCCGACACGCGCCATCCACCGGAAACGGAAGGGAAGAACGCCCATTGCTGATCGGTCGGAAATTTGGAAGAACCGTCATAACGCCCGTTCACCTCCAACAGGTAGCGATCCTTGAATGCATAGTTCAAACGGAAAAAGCCGCCTGCCACACGCCATCTGTTATAACCTCCCGATGTAGTGATCGCATCTCCCAACGCCAGGTTGATGTTTTCCGAATCGTCGAGCAGCAAACCATTACGTTGCACATATGTACTCTTATAAGTAGACTGTTCATAGTTGTAACCGATCATCCCCTTGAAATAATGCGCATCGCCAAATGTATCCTCGTAGTCGGCATACAGGTTGGTCGCAATGTATTCGGTCCGCATATTACTCTCCTTCAAGTCGTTGTATTTAGTGCTCAGTTCGACTGTCTGCCCTTCGTAGGTACTGTAGGGGACCGGTACGCGGCGTTGCGTCTGCCCCTCGTCCGTATTGCGGAACGTGAAGTCGCCCCGTACGTGCAACTTGTTTTCCAGGAAAGAAGCCGTAAAGCCGGTCGTATTCTTCAACACCTTGTTATTGGTATCGATGCCGTTCTTGCCATAGATAAAGTCACCGACCGAATAAGCGGCAGAGAAAGTCAGGCTGCCGTCGGGATTGAAGATGGGCGAAGTCGGATGACCTTCATCGGAAATATTACGCCAGATGGAACCGCCTTCGCCGACGTTGATCGGGTTATGGTAATCCATATTGGAGAAATCCATGTTGTTCTCGATCTTCAGCCAGTCGAACACCTGCACGGAACCTTTCGCACGCAGGTTCATCATCTTATAATCGTCGGTATTATAGCGGAACAAACCGTCGTAGCCATAGAAACGCCCGGAAACGTAGTAGTTCAGCTTCCCGTTGTTACCGGTCACCGACAAGTTGTGATCCTGTGCAAAAGTCGTCTTCTTGTACAGAGCGTCATAATAGTCTTCGTTGCCGTAGTAGACATATTTGCCGGTAGCATCGACCGTCACCTCGTCAGTGATGCCCTGCTCCTTCCGGTTCTTGAAGTCTTCCAGCCAGCCGAGGGAAAATTCCTGCGTCTTGTTTATGTTCTTGGGATCAGCCGAATAGTTGTTCCACGCATGATAAGCTTCATAGAAGTGGCTGGCATATTCGTATCCATCGGTCACAAAGTCGGGAACCGTCACCGGTTTCTGCATGGCGAAGTTGCCGGAATAGGTAATGGAAGTCTTGTCTTTAGTCGGCTCTTTCGTGGTGATCAGCACGACACCGAAAGTACCACGTGCCCCATAGATGGCAGCCGAGGCGGCATCTTTCAGGACAGACACGCTGGCGATATCGTTCGGGTTCAACATCGAGGGATCGCCTTCCACACCGTCGATCAGGACCAGCGCACTACCCCCCTGTCCGATCGAAGTCGTACCGCGGACATTATAACTTGCCGAGCGGGTCGGCTTGCCGTCGGTCAATTGGATATTCAGGTTGGGGATTGAACCTTGCAGGGCCTGTGTCACGTTGGGAACGGAACGATTGTCAAACACTTCGCTGGTCACCTGCTCGACGGCTCCGGTAAGGTTCACTTTTTTCTGCGTGCCGTAGCCGACCACGACCACTTCGTCCAACGTCTGCGTATCTTCTATCAAGACCACTTTCAGCTCCTTCTCTCCTTTCAGTGTGATTTCTTTCGGAATATATCCGATAAAAGAGATGGTTAACACAGCGTCAGGGGCTACTTCCAGCGAAAACTTCCCGTCAATATCGGTCACCGTCCCGTTAGTCGTTCCCTTTTCCACTATATTGGCTCCGATAACGGGTTCTCCGTATCCATCCACAATCGTGCCTGTCAGATGATACGTTCCCTGCTGGGTTACGCTTATGATTCCGCCCGGATTGGTGGAACTGATTACAGGAAATCCCTGTAATGCACTTGCGACACATAGTAAACCCGCAAGCCGGGTCACTCTACTCTTAATCTCCATGATTGTCCTTTTTGTGTTAAAACAAATATATTTTTACCTATTTAAAACCACTGCAAAGGAACAACCGGAGTATTAAACCGCTGTTTACTATCAATTACAATAATGTTACAGAACCAATTCCCTGAACAGTATCTCCAACGTTCGGTCCAAGTCGTCGGAGAAGCCCGGATGCGGACGCGAAGTCTGGATAGATGCGCTCCGCACGGCCGTCAGCCAGCGGAACCGTTCTGGGATGTCCAGGGCGGCGATAGGACCGCCCTCTTTCGTACCGGAGCAGATTTTATCGAAAACATGCAGATTGGCAAACAACGATTCACGGTCCAACTCAGAAGAAAACAGATTCAACTTGTCCTCATCTACCTTATAGAGCGCCTTGATATACTTCGCTCTTTTCGAGAACAGAATAATTCCCACATTGAAGAACTCCTCACGCTCTACCCTGGGGACCAGACGGATAACGGCATATTCATATAAGTGCTTTCCTTGCATCTTGTGCTTCTTTTATAAATGTTTCGGAATGTGCCAGTCTCTCACATAAGAACCGGATATAAATCTCTCTTATCTCTTGAGGCGTACCGGGGCTTTCGCTCCAAAGTAACCAGTCGTCGGGAATCAAAGCCACGATCTCCCGAATTTTTTCCTCCGTCAGCAGACGTCTCATATCGGCATTCGCCTCCTCCAGCCCGGAAGCTTCGGGCAACAGCACGTGATCTTTGATCTGCACGAACGGACTTACGGCATGCTTTTGCCAATTCACCCATGAATAATGGAAATAAAGCGAAGCGCCATGATCGATCAGCCACAGTTCCTTATGCCATATCAGCATATTGGTATTCCGGAATGTGCGGTCTACATTGGTCAGGAATGCGTCCAACCACACGATGCGGGATGCCAATTCAGCCCCGACCTTCATCACTACCGGGTCAAAAGTAAGAGCTCCCGACAGAAAATGCAGCCCGAGGTTCAATCCCCGGCTACCCTGCAGCAAATCCTGGATTTCCTCATCACCTTCGGTACGCCCGAAAGCCTCGTCCAGATTCAGAAAGACCAGTTCGGGAACCCGGAAACCAAGTGCACGAGCTATCTCGCCGCCAACCAGTTCGGCAATCAGCGCTTTCGTCCCGTGGCCTGCCCCGCGAAACTTCACGACATATTTAAACTCGTCATCAGCTTCCGCCAATGCCGGCAAAGACCCGCCTTCCCGAAGAGGCATGATATAGCGTGTCACATTCTCTGTTCGTAATTCCATCACATTCCAATTATTTGAAGATAAAGATACATGTTCTTTTTAAACAAACGAAGATTGACTGCACACTATCTGTTTGTTTTTTCACCATAATCCACAAATCACCTTCACCAATCACTGACAGCCTGCCAGATGCTGGACTATAGAAATAAATATGCTCTCCCCTATCCTCAAAAAAGTAAAAGAGGAACTGACAAATATAAAAGACAAAAAAGCAACCTTATCCAAAAATGATTAAGTAAGGCCGTTAACGATACGTTAAATTCATAACATCATCATCTGCCTCATGCGGGCTTATCATAACATTGGACCTTATTGTACGGTTTGTTCAAGTATCCATTAGTCTAAATCGAAACACTATAGCATTTATTTTGATTTTCTACCCCACTTTTTGCAAATTACCCGCAAGGGTAATATTTTTTAAGAAACAACTATTTTATCAATCAATTAATAATCAATCACATAGTATCCTTTTGCGATTTAAGGAGGATATTGTCATTTTTTTATTGTGAAAGCGACTGCCTGTCTATCAACATCACCAGCACCCCGACCGGGCCGTGTACACCCAATACAAGGGCCTGTTTGATATCGGCTGTTTTGAAAACGATACGGGTTGCGAAAGGATCAGAACGAAACAGGGTGAAGGCAGTCCCGATGCTCACCTTCACCCTTATACACATTGATAATCAAAAATGTTTCAGAAGATGGTGAAGCCAAAACATAACAAGACCTGTCATATGAAAAATAAAAAGGGGAAAAGCTTCCCCCTATAAACAATTAAAGGCTGTCTCACGACAACCCCTAACCAACTTTGTTAACCTTAAATCTAATACTATTATGAAAAAACCACAATGCAAAGATACATGCGCTAAGTCCGTTTGTCAAGCCTTTTACAGACAATATATGTTAAGCCCGGAAGAGCTTTGCGGTAAAAAGTGTTACAAAGGGCCAAACTTTATACAATGACATCAAATTCTGCTAAAATTAACATTTTAGGCTCTCTTTTTTAAAGAGAAAGACGCTCTTTCAAGAGCTTATAACCGGCATTACTTGCCCGCAAACAAACTCCGCTTTTCAAACGGACCTGGTAATTCTCTTTCCCGAACAGCTCCACTCGTAAAATCTGTTCGGTATTGACAATGCAAGAACGGTGAATCCGCACAAACAGAGCAGGCGGAAGATGTGTCTCAAAATATTTCATCGTCTGTTCCTTCACATACTGGCCTCCCGGAGTAAAAAGCGTCACATAATCACCTCCGGCTTGCATGTATAAGAGTTCTTCGAGATGGATAATATGAATGCGAGAACCGTCTTTTACCGATACGCGATCCAGAAAAGTCTCATCTACGGGAATCGCCTCTTCTTGTCCCTTACCTAGCTCGGTCCCGGATATCTCCTCTAAATCCGGTTCATCGGCCCGGTTCATCCGATACCATTGCAACAGGATAATCCAGCATAATATACCCAATACCAGGCGGAGGGAAACACTATCCATAAAGTCACCGGCATTTCCCTGTTCCAAAAGAACTTGTAGCTCAAAGGCTCCTGCCAAACTGATCGCCTGAACCAATACCGCCAATGCAATTTGTATTTGCCATGCATGGATAGTTCCGTCAACATACCCGTACAGGAAACCGGCGACAGCCAATAATCCGACAGAAACCAGACCATCCAGGCAGGCCATCCATATCCCCTCTCCTCCATAACAGAACAGGAGCCATGAATACATCATCCAGACCACAACCGCCAAGGAAATCCCCACCACGCGATTGATGACCGACTCTATAAATGGATGCGTCCGCATAAATCAACTTTTAAACTCGATACCTCCGAAAGAAACTTTTCCCCTCACGATCAAAGCGTGTTCCTTGTCTATCTCCACAGACGAATTATAGCGTTTATCGTCACATCCTCCGATAAGTGCATCGATCTGCGTCTGCAAATTCCAGTCCGACGGCAAATAAATCTCAACCCCTCCAAAAGAACAATCGATATCTATAAATGTCCGGGGAGCGGCCAGTTTGCTCCGCCGTAAATCCAGGACAGTTCCGCCAAACACATTTCTAATCCGTGCCCCCCTGAACACCGGATCCAGGACAATCTGCTGAACCGATCCGAAAGTGTTGTCCGATACGACAAAACCGTCTTCAGAGCTATATACTTCCTTTACATACTCCGGCCTTCTACCATCCCAATGGCCATTAAAGCGGTGACGTTTCGGTTTAAAAAGAATCATGATTCCCACCAAAATAAGCAATACCGGCCAGAACATCCCGATCCATTCGTTCTCTACCCCGCTTATCTCCGGCAACAGAAAATAAGTTCCTATGGCAATCATTATCATTCCCCCGAAAAAATGCCGTTTAATCAGATTGACAACGCCGACCACGATCAGCAGCATCTGCCAGGAAACCAGGATATCGAACAGGTCAGAGTCTATTACCCCGAAATTCCGCCCAAGAAACAACAGACCTACTATGATAAACACAGCAGCCGTTACAACCGTATTCAGTTTACTGTGGCTGGGACAACCACCTCTGACAAAATCCCCTTGTTGATTCGTTCTCATACTCGTACATTTTTAATTTGTTGCAAAACTACCCTCACACAATCGCTTACACAACAGAAAAGCGGCCAGTAGCAGCTAAATCCCGGCGAATAGCGGAATACTCCCGATAAAAAACTCCCCAAAGATATTCATTCGACCTTTGTCAATGCTCCAAAATTCCATATATTTGCAATGTTCGGAGGAACTATTTGAGAAAAGTTAAGTATAGCTGAATATAAAATCATCGAAAATTAAAAAACAGACCACAAAAAAACATACAAAATATCACTTACCATGCATAACACAACAAACCAAATGTCAAGAAGACATTTTCTTGCAACAACAGGAGCGATTGCCGGAACGGCCTTGCTCAATCCCTTATCTGACATAAAAGCAGAAGCTGCCGGTATTGCAACACCGACAGGTAAAAAGCTTCGGATCGCACTCGTCGGGACAGGGGGCCGAGGGACATCTATGTGGGGAAGGGACATCCTGAAAAGTTATCCTGATTATCTTGAATTCGTAGGCCTTTGTGATAAAAACGAAGGACGTGTTGAAACTGGCAAACGCATCATCGGCACTTCCTGTCCGACATATACCGACTTTGAGAAAATGATGAACGAGACAAAGCCGGATGTATTGATTGTCACGACAATGGACAGCACACACCACCAATTCATTATCCGGGGAATGGAGTTGGGAGCCGATATTATCACAGAAAAGCCGATGACGACCGATGAAAAGAAAATCCAGGCGATTCTGGATGCTGAAAAGCGGACGGGGAAGACATGCCGGGTCACATTCAACTACCGTTATTCCCCTCACCGGGCAAAAATATGGGAACTGCTTCGCGCCGGAGAAATCGGTGATATCACTTCCGTCGACTTCCACTGGTACTTGGACACTTCACACGGAGCCGACTATTTCCGCCGCTGGCACAGACTTGTTGAATGTAGCGGTTCGTTATGGGTACACAAAGCCAGCCATCATTTCGACCTCCTAAACTGGTGGATCGACAGTGATCCCGAGAGTGTGTATGCGCTTGGAGATCTCAACCATTATGGGAAAAATGGAACCATACGGGCAGAAAACTGCCGTACATGCCCTCATACCGACAAATGCAAATTCTTCTTTGACATCACCAAGAACAAGAACTACATGGAATTGTATGTGGCCAATGAAAAATACGACGGTTATCTGCGTGACGGTTGTGTGTTCAAAAAGGATGTAAGCATCTTCGACAAGATGGCGGCAACAATCAAATATAAAAATGGTGTACAAGTAGCCTATTCATTGACAACCTATTCTCCATACGAAGGTTACCGAATTGCGTTCAACGGAACAAAAGGCCGCATGGAAGCTTGGATCCAGGAATCCAGACCGACATCGGATGCCAATTATGACGAAATCGTTTTATTCAAGAATTTCAATAAGCGGCAATATATCCAGATTCCGTTCGGGACATCCGGACATGGCGGCGGGGATGCATTATTAAAAGATCAGATATTCCTGCCTAATATCGACGATCCGTTCCAACAGTGTGCAAACACCCGAGACGGTGCTTTGGCTTGCCTGGTCGGAATTGCAGCCCGCAACAGCATAGCATCCGGACAACCTGTAAAAATCGCGGACTTAACTTCGATCCAACCACAGGAAAAGAAGCTGTATAAACGTATCTTATAAATATTCAAAGAAGATGTCAAACTGCCCTGTCCCCGTGTCACGCGCGGGACAGGGCAATTTTGGTTCTTCCTTTTAACCTATTTTGATTCCTTTTACTCCATGAACAAACTGATTCTACTTATCCTCTTCTCTCTATCCTATTGCAGTTATGTAATAGGTCAGGATTCACACATACATTTTATAGAGAAGCCCGATTCACAAAAAATAAGCATATACATAGACCAAGTTCTCTTTACAGAATTTCTTTACTCCGACACTTTATATAAACAAATCCTTTATCCTATCTATACTGCATCCGGTACCGAAATCACTCGCGGCTATCCCGCCCGCCCGAAAGCCGATGAACAGACAGACCATCCTCACCAGATGGGATTATGGTTTAGCTTCGGAGATATCAATGGATTGGATTTCTGGAATAATTCGAATCGCATTCCCTATGATAAAAAAGAACAGTACGGCATTATCCGGTTTGCCGGCATCAAGAATATAAACGAGAAAGAAAACAAATTTACAGTTGAAGCAGATTGGACAAACCACGATGGATATATTCTACTAAAAGAAAAAACCACCTACGCATTCACCGGTAAGCCACACGAAAGAGGTATTCAGCGAACCACTACACTGACTGCTTTCAAAGATTCTATTTTCATTACGGAAAATAAAGAAGGCTTACTCGGTATGCGTTTAGACCGAAATCTTGAAGCCGACATTTCCGGGATCTATCAAAATAAAGAAGGAGACACCGGTGACGATGTTTGGGGAAAACGTTCGGCTTGGGTTGTTTTAAACGGGAAAATAAAAGACGAGAAAATATCGATAGCTCTCATAGACCATCCTGAAAATCCCAATTATCCGGGTTGGTCGCATGCACGTGGATACGGCCTGTTTGCGATTAATAACTTAGGAGGACAGTGTTTCGATAAACAAGCGGAAAAAGTTCAAATCCTGCTAAAAGAGGGGGATTCCATCACTTTTACCCACCAAATTATGATAAAGGACGGAGGTTATCTTTCCAATCAGGAAATAGAAAAGGTTCCTGCACCACAGAAACCCCTATAAACAATTAAAGGCTGTCTCACGACAACCCCTAACCAACTTTGTTAACCTTAAATCTAATACTATTATGAAAAAACCACGATGCAAAGATACGGGCTTTTCCCAATTTGTCAATAGTTAAAATGCTAATTTGTGTTGTAAAGCATATAAGAAAAACTAATTCCTAAAAAAGTAAAGAAAATATGCAACCGTAATATGTCCCTGCTCGTCTATAAAAGAAAACAAACGAAAATATAACAAGACATGAAAACAAAAGCATTTTTCTTTATGGTTTGTATCTGGTTACTGGCAACGAACGGATTTGCCCAGAATACAATAAAAGGAAACGGAAACATTATCACAAAAGAAATTTCCATATCCGATTATGATGAAATCTCATATGTGGGAAAAGTAAACATCGAATATGAACAATCCAATGCATCTCCTTCCTTTAAGATAACGATAGACGAAAACATACTGCCCCACCTCAATATAAAAGTAAAGGGTAAGAAATTGATCATACAACCCAAAGACGAAAAGAAAGTCTTGAACGGAAGATCATACGGGCTCAATCTCCAACCGACCGTATGCGAGATAAAAACCAACTCCCGTGAACTGAAAGAGATAAACGCAATAGGAGGTGGAGAGTTTGTCGCCAAAAGTCCTCTTAAAGGTGATAAACTGGATATCAGTATTGCCGGAAGCAGCACAATAAACTTTGATAAGCAGCTGGAAGCACGCAAAATCAACTTCAGCGTGGCAGGATCAGGAGACATCAACGCAACCAAACTGAAAGTAGACAACCTGGATTGCAGCGTGGCTGGCAGCGGTTCCATCCTCCTCAAAGGAGAGGCCGAAAGAGGGGATCTGAGCGTAGCCGGCGGCGGGGATATCAGTGCTTTCGAATGTGTCCTTCGGAAAGCGGAATGTAGCGTAGCCGGTGGTGGCGATATTGAAGTACACGCATCCGAACAATTGGATGCCAGTATAGCCGGTGGTGGCCACATACGATATGAAGGAAACCCGGAGCTCAGTAAAAGCGTCGTAGGCGGAGGTTCGATCAAAAAGAATTAGCATTTCTATAAAATTCATCCTACATTTGTAACCTAAGTGTGACAAACACGTCTATAAGTATAACATAAAGAAGACAGACATGAAAACAAAAGGTTTACTAATGATCGTTTTCCTGATAGGAATGTTTTTCCCTGCCCAGGCAGCAGACCATGTAAAAGGAAACGGAAAGCTCTCAACCAAGAAAATAACGATCGACGACTTCAATGCCATCAAGTTCGACGGGGTGATCGACTTTAACTACGAGCAGTCGGAGTCTACTCCGCATATCGAAATAACCGTAGATGAAAACCTGCACCCGTACGTGGACATCGACATCAAAGACCGTGTTCTTACCGTCGGATTCAAGGGGGCAAAAGTCGATCATTTCACCAAATTCATCGTCAAGACCAACTCCAAATGGCTGAAAGAAGTAAAAGCTTCCGGCAATGCGAATTTCATGGCCAACAGCCCATTGACAGGTGACGAGTTGAAAATCAACGCAAACTCCAACTGTCTCGTCCAACTAAAGCAAAAAGTCGAAGTCGGCAAGCTCGATCTGAACGTGTCCGGTAGTGCCAATATGGTCGTGAATGAACTAAAAACCGACAAGCTGGAATGCAGCATTAACGGCTCCGGCACGATCAACCTGAAAGCAGGAAACGCCGAAGAAGCAGACTATAACATCACGACTGATGGTGAAATCATGGCTTTCGGGATAGCAGTGCCCGAAGTGAACTGTAAAATCACAGGTAAAGGTTCCGCCCAGATCCATCCGACCAACAACCTGAAAGCAACAATCGTAGGAAAAGGGAATATCCGCTATAAAGGTCCGACAGCCGTACAACAGAAAGTCATCGGCAAAGGGACCGTTGAAGAAGTAAAATAAATATGAAAATGAAATTATCTTTATTAGCACTCTCCTGCATCCTTATCGTGATGTCGGGTTGTTCCCGTATCATCAAAGGAGACGGAAAAGTGGAAGAGAGGAGTGTACCCGTCGAAGAGTACGAAGAGTTGTCTATCGCCTGCCCGACCGGGAAGATCTATTATAACCAATCAGAAGAAACATCCACTCTCTTGGTCACGACAGACCTCAACATATATGATATGCTGAATATATATGTATCGGGCAAGACATTAGTCATCAAGCTCAAAGACACCTATAAAGATAAGTTCATTTGGCCATCTGAATTTACGATCCATGCAAGCTCCCCCAAAATGAAAGAAATCGACCTTGCCGGTAAGGCCGAGGTCAATCTGAATGGTCTTTTCACAGCGGAAAAGCTGGATATATCAGTAGCTGGATCGGGAAAAATCAATCTGAACGACTCGGTTTTAGTAGACCGACTTTCTACAAGCATAGCCGGAAGTTCCTCCATCAAAGGAAAAGCACTGAATGTAGGAACCTTGCATAGCGAGGTCGCCGGATCAGGAAGATATGAGCTGGGAGGCACAGCCCAAAAGGTTTCAATCGAGATTGCCGGAAAAGGGACAATCAAAGCATACGAACTGAAAGCCAGGAATGTATCTTGTGAAGTAGCTGGTTTCGGAATATTCCAAGTATACGCAAGCCAATCTCTGAATTTGGAAGCTGCCGGACTCGCCAAGTTGAGCTACAAAGGCAACCCAAGCCTTTCGACGGAGGGGATTGTGATGACAAGGAAAGCAGACTGACTCACAGCCAGCCTTCCTTCCTATACCATTCTATGCTTTCTTCCAGGCCACGGCGTAACGGGTAAGCCGGGACGAAGCCCAATTCATCCTGAAGCGGCGTAACATCACAAATCCAGTTACGCTGTTTCAGGATTATATATTTATCTGTATTCAATGTCATACTCTTCTTCAGTAGCTTGCCTATCCATTCGGACCCTTGGCAGGCTATATGCACCAGTCTCATTGGAATACGGGCATGCAGAACATGTTTCTTCCGCAGGATTTCCTGTATCATCCGGGCGAACGATTCATCTGTATAGACATCACCGTCCGCCACAAAATAATGGTGGTTCCGGACAGCCTCATTTTCCAAAGCAAGGAAAGCAACGGTAGCCAGATCCTTTACATATATAAAAGTAATACGCTGAGGCGTAAAACCGACAGCAAAATCAAAACCGGACTTTATACTTTTAATCTCCATGAAATAATCTTTCTCGCCCGGCCCATACACTCCTGTCGGACGCAGGATCACATACGGGAAATAAGACTGATGCCGCAAATAATTCTCCGCCTCCAGCTTGCTCTTTCCATAGTCTGTATCAGGCAATTGAGGATCATCCAGAGAGATGGGGCGGAACGTTTTCTCGTCTCCACGCCCGTAGCTGCTCAAGCTGCTCATCAGAAGAAATTTCTCCGGTTTGCAACCCGATGTGGCAAGCGCCTCGATCAGGTTAGCCGTATTCTGGGCATTGATACGATAAAAGTTCCTTTTATCAAGTGTCTTCGTCAGTCCGGCGTTATGGATCACATAATCCCAAGGGCCATGCTCCCGGACAAAATCAGCCAACTGGACTGTCAATGACTCACGGTCGGAATATTTCAAATCAATAAAACGAATCCGTTTATCCTGCAAATTCGCACGACTACTTGTCGAACGGACACCCGCCCAGGTTTCATATCCCCGTTCAAGCGCCTCCTTCACCAGGAAACCACCAATAAAACCACTGGCCCCCGTAATCAATATCTTTTTCATAATTGTCAATTATCAATTGTCAATTCTTCTTAATGTAATAGGTATAGTAATACAGCAACAGGCCGATCCAGTTCAAAACGACAATAGTCAGTATCCAAAGAATCTTCTGTCCACGACTGATGAAAGGATTTTGCCTCACAGCGGTAATACCGAATATAAGAACAGCGATACCGGCAATATATCCGACTTCCGGCAAGCCTATCAAACAAAGATTACTCATGTTCGTGTTTTTTCAAAACCCGATGCGGCAGATCTCCATGTCCGATCAGTTCTATCGGGCAGGCATATTTCTCGCCCAGCCACTCTTCGGACACATCCGCTCCGGAATGGTAATGTAATGTTTCGTTTACACAAGCAATGTTTTTTACCATCGCCAATACAGTTCCGATATCATGCGAAACCAGAATGATCGCACTCTCCTTATTGATCTCATCCAGGAGTTTATAGAAATGAGACTCGAACCGCTTGTCTACATATGAGTTCGGCTCGTCTAAGATCAGCACCTGCGGACGGGAGACAATGGAACGTCCCAACAACACACGTTGCAATTGTCCGCCGGACAGCTCGCCGATCGCCCGGCCCGCCAAATCTTCCAACCCCATTTTTCCAAGTACCTCCTCCACTCGCTGTTTCTGGCTTGCACTGTAAGAACGGAACAGCGGCTTTTCTGAAGCCAACCCCGAAGTCACCACCTCGCGCACGGAGATCGGGAACTTCTTATCAATGTTGTTCAACTGAGGAAGATAACCGATCCGGAGAGAAGGGACCATCTGTCCGTCCTCATAAAAGCGGATCGTACCGGAAACAGGCGGCAACAAGCCGAGTATAACCTTCAGCAAGGTCGTCTTCCCTCCTCCGTTCGGTCCGATAATACCCAAGAAATCACCTTTCCAAACCGTCAAAGAGATATCCCGCAATACGGTTTTATTACCGTAGGCGGCCGTCACATGTTCTATGTCAATCAGTTTCTCCATCAGCCAATGCTTTCGCTATATGAATCAGTTCCGTATTCCAATGATAATCCAGCGGGTTGATTTTCACGAGCCGGCAACCTGTTTCTTTCGCAATCAGTTCGGCATTTTTCTGATCGAACTCCTGCTGGATAAAAACAACTTTCGTATGGTGTTCCTTCGCCGTCATTACCAATTGCTTCAACTGGGCAGGTGAAGGTTCTTTCCCATCCATCTCGATACAAAGTTGGACGAGGTTGAATTCATCGGCAAAATAAGTCAAAGCAGGATGATAGATGATAAAAGTACGGTCGGTCAACGGGTCGAGTAGACGCTTGATCTCAGCCTCCGTCTTATCGATATCCGCCAGCAAATCGTTATAATTTTTCCAATAATACTCCGTATTCTCCTTATCCAGTTCAATAAAAGCGTTCAGCGTATTCCAGGCAATAACCTTTGCCCCTTCGATGGAGCTCCAGATATGTGGGTCGATACCGCCCGCATGGTGATGATGTCCATCACCATGCCCTTCATGCCGGTGCTCCTCTTCCTCCGTCTCTTTTACAAACTGCATGCCCTGCGAGACATCGAATATCTTCAAATCGGGATTATTTTCACGAATCTTCTGCATCCATACCTGCTCGAAACCGATATAACCGATTTGCAGATACGCTTCACTCTGTCCGATCTGCACCATTTGCCTTGGAGTCGGATCATACGTCTCCGGACTCTGTCCGGATGGAACTACACAATGGATGGCAAACTTATCTCCTGCTATCTTTTCAGAAAAGAAACGTTGTGGCTCTATCGTCACTGTTACCACCTTTCCTTCCGTCAGCTTTCCGGTACATGCGGCAAGTAGCAACAATACCGTCAACAGGATATATATTCCGGTATATTTCATCTTATTATTTATTTTGACAAGGATACAAAGATAGGAACATCCGGCAAATAAAAAAAGAGCTTGCTCTCAATCGAACAAACTCTTTTGTGCGGCTGAAGGGACTCGAACCCCCACGCCGTGAAGCATCAGATCCTAAGTCTGACGTGGCTACCAATTACACCACAGCCGCATTGCGTTTGCAAAGGTAAACAAATTCTGTTAATCTGCAAATATTGCTGGAAAACTTATCTACATAGGCATAAAAAAACATCGGAGTGCCTATTAATTTTGTAATCGGTGGTTGCGATTATAAAATCAGTGCCAGCAATTATATAATCACAATCACTGATTATATAATCACTGGCACCGATTACAGAATTAATAGGCACTTAAGAAAGAATTATCCGAGACAAAAAAGATTTTTCTCTCCATAGAAATAAGAAATTGTTGTTGCAGGATTGGGTGCGGCGACCTTGAACATTCTTCCCAATCCGTTGCCCGTTTATAAATAATATGTATATTTGTGGATCAAGTAATAACAAATAAAAACAGTAACTATGAAAGAAAAAGGGTCGGATCTGAAAATCACGGAAGAGATGGAAAGAAAAAAGTTGCAGGACAGGTATATTCGCTTCGACTGGGCCATCAAGCGTTTGTTGCGCCAAAAGGCCAATTTCGATGTGCTTGACGGTTTCCTGACCGTCATGCTGAACGAAGAAATCAGGATCGTCGAAATCCTCGAAAGTGAAGGCAACCAGGAAAGCGCCGACGACAAGTTCAACCGTGTCGACATCAAAGCCTTGAACAGCAAAGGCGAAATCATCCTTGTCGAGATACAGAACACACGCGAACTGCACTACTTGGAACGCATCCTGTACGGCGTAGCTAAAGCTATCACTGAACATATCTCGCTTGGCGAAGGCTACGAGAAAATCAAGAAAGTCTACTCCATCAGCATCCTCTATTTCGACATTGGTATTGGGACAGACTATATCTATCACGGCCAAAATCATTTCGTCGGTGTACATACGGGAGACCATCTGCGTGTCAACACGCGTGAACGGGATGTGATCGTCTCACGTCTTCCTGCCGAAATCTTTCCCGAATATATCCTGATCCGTGTAAACGAGTTCGACAAAGTGGCTCTTACCCCTTTAGACGAATGGATCGAATACCTGAAAGACGGCACAATCCATCCTGACACGACCGCACCGGGCTTGAAAGAGGCACGCGAGATTTTGAAATACTACTCGATGTCGCCCGAGGAACGCCTTGTCTATGATCGTCACCTCGACGCCATCATGATTCAAAACGACGTGATCGGCACAGCCAAATTAGAAGGGAGAATAGAGGGGAAAGCGGAAGGAAAAGCAGAAGGTCTTGCAGATGGTATACGCCAAGTCGCTTCCAAGATGAAAAACACGGGAGTAGACATTGCGACCATCGCAAAATACACCGGTTTAAGTGAAGAAATAATCCTATCTTTATGAGGAAAAGATACTTCTGTTTCTCTTTATTTGTAATCCCCTTTTGCCAACAACAACTCTATCGCCGCCTCTATGATCGTATCCCGTCCTTTTTGGATATCCTCGCCCGTAATGGAAACCGCAATGTCCGGATCGATTCCGAACTCCGTATGCTGTTTGTTTACATCCAGGACCGGGCAGGCCGAGAAACGGACACTCCATCCGTTCGGTAATTCCGAACTGAAAGGCAAGCCGCTGCCGCCTCCCGTACGGTCACCCATGACCGTGACTTGCGGAAGGAGACGCATCACATTGACAAAATCGTTCGTGGCACTATAGGAATGCCGATTGGTCAACACGACCACCGGATAAGGCCAGCGAATACGGTCTGAAGGAGAAAGATAGACCGGATTGGGCTGGGTGAAATCGTTATGCCCGTTTCCTTTCTTATATTGCGTATACCCCGTCAGAATCCTTTCCTCAAGGAAACGCGAGGCGATACGGTCGGAATAGAGCATGGAACCGCCCCCATTGTCGCGCACATCGAATATCAACCCTTTGCATCCCTTGAAATGTGCGAACATATAATCAAGGTTGTTTTCACCCACACCGCTCGAAAAACTACCGTAATAGACATATCCGATCTTATCGTCCGCCAAACGTTTGTACTTCATGCCTCCGGCAATCTTGTAATCCGTGCCGAGATAATTATCTTGTATTTCGGTATAGAAGTTGGCCGGATAATCTTCATACCAAGCCCAGTAACGAGACATATCAAAAGAAGAGATCAGGTTGGTATGCCCATCTTTTACCTCGGCCAACATCTTGCCGAGGATATCAAACAATTCGTACTGATCCATCGTATCTTTAACAAGCAGATTGTAGCGGTCGTGCACCTCGTCCCAGTCGACATCCTTGAAAGCAAAGAAGCAGTAGTTCTCGTCCATGATACGCCAAAGCGCCTCGAAATTATCACGGGGGGACGAATTATATTCCGTTGCTTTCTCGCAACCGAAGAAAAAGAGGAGACAGAGGGAAAAGAGAAAAGGTCTCATAAATCATAAATCTTTAATAGTAAGCACTTTTATACCGATCTCGCTCGCTCTTCAACCGCTTGCCTCCGAAAGAGACAAACTCTTTCACAAGTCCGATCATAAACGAGTTGGAGAGGACATGCGTCTTGATGCTGTTCACATCCGTCCGGTACATACTGTTCAGGTAACCGACACGGACCGTAAAGCTCGACACCGGAATATCGAGCGTGAAATAGTTCCTCATCGCAAACTTATTATGGAACGAACTGAACCGCACGATCCCGTCCGCACTACCTTGCGTCAAGAAATAATAGGGTTCGCCCTTATGCACCGAGAAGAGTACACCGGCAAACGGTATCTCCGCCTGATAACGGAGCGTGAGCGGAAAGTCCTTGATCTTAAAATTATAGATTGCCATAGCTGACAGGTTCAAATCGAAATCCGCCTTGCCTGAAACCGGATTGTTGCTGTTACGCGTATTATAGATAAAACCTCCCGAAAGACGTGCGGACGCTCCGGTCAGGACCTTCAATCCGGGTTGCAGGTGAGGAAAACGGTAATGATAGCCCAGACTATAATCCACGAATCCGGCATATTCGTTTGCTGTCCCTGCACCATTTCGGGTCGAACCGAACTCCACATTAATCAATTGCTGGCGGGACACATTATAGTCTGCCAACCGTACGACTTTCATCCGTTCATTGAGAATCCGTGCCACCCAACCTGTATAATTAATGTCCGTACTAGGCGAGAGATAGGTATCCCTCAAATTATAACCGCCGATCCCGACCATCGTGCTCTCGTTGGTCGAGCGGGGCGCGTCCTCTGCCTGAGCGGTTGCCGGAAAAGGGAGGCAAAGGAAGAGAAGGCAGAGGAAATTGACAATTGACAATTGACAGTTGACAATTAATAGTGGACGTTTAACAGTTGACACCTAAATCATTCTTTTTAAATTATTCATTCTTCATACTCAAAAAAGCTTCATTTGCCCGGTAATCTCATCGATAATATCCGAGTTGCTCTTATCTGCATCCGGATCGAGATCCGCTTCCCCACCATCATCGTCATTCTGCTCCTGCGGTTGTTCCACCGGAGCAAAACGGACGGGATCGAGTTCGTTGATTGTTTCTATATCAAAAGTCGAAATACGTTTTCCTTTCGCCTTGAATCCTTTCACGGCAATGAATTCTTCCGCATCCAACACCAGCGGTTCACGAAAAGCGTCATGCCCGCCAAACACCGCCTCGATTCGCGGATAAGCCTCGTCGGTAAGCAGCATCAAACGACTTTTCGGATTCTCACCGAGGAAATTCTGCTTGCGGCTTCCAGCCTCCAACTGGAAACGTTTCAGATAATAATACTTTTGGTCGGCATCGTAAAGGGCAGCCGTCCAAACCTTATTCGCATCAAACTTCTCGATATTCAATATAGTAGGTTCATAATGGTTGCTCAGATCGAAATTGGTCGTATAGAAATCGCCATTCTGAAGAATCACCAGGATCAGATCGTCACTCTGGAATTCACCCAACTCCTCTCCACGCCCGTCGTAATTCAGGCGTAATACATCGCGATCAAACCAAACCATACGGCCTCCCAAGGTCGAACTTCCTTTCTGCTTCAGGCTGACCTTATGGATATCCGCCTTTGTCAGGATATTCCCCATAGAGCCACGCCCTTTGATCGCGATCTCGCTGAAATCCTTCTCAAAGACAAGTAATTTCTGGCGGGGTTTCGGCTTCAGGATCACCTTTACCGTCTCGGCTTCGCCATTGGCATTGGCACTGAAATAAAGGATGCGAGAACCTTCCGTTCCCTTGGTAATATCATATTCCTTATCACGTGTCACACCTGTTACGGCAAAACGTTTGATATAATTATACCCCACCTTTCCATCCCGATAAATCACATTATAGATCGTACGGTTATCATTCCTCTTGAAGACATTCAAGTAAAGAATATCTTTTCCGACGAACATCTTCTCGCTCACCTTCACGACCTTGTACGTGCCGTTGCGGTAGAAAAGAATAATATCGTCGATGTCGGAACAGTTGCAGACAAATTCGTCCTTCTTCAAACCTGTCCCTATAAATCCTTCGGCACGGTTGATATATAGTTTTTCGTTCGCTTCGACCACTTTAGTCGCCTCGATCGTGTCGAAATTGCGCACCTCGGTCATACGCGGATAGTTCTTGCCGTATTTTTCTTTCAGCATCATAAACCAGTCGACCGTATAATCCACGATATGCGCCAGATGGTCGTCAATCTTGGCAATCTCTTCCTTATACTGGGCAATGGTCGCATTACATTTGTCCGTATTGAACTTAAGGATACGTCCCATCTTGATCTCCATCAGTTTCAGGATATCCTCACGGGTCACTTCGCGGATAAAGTGCGGTTTGAACGGGTCAAGGCGTTTGTCGATGTGAGCGATCGCCTCGTCCATATCTTTCGCCTCTTCAAACTCCTTGTCTTTGTAGATGCGTTCTTCGATGAATATCTTTTCCAGGGAAGCGAAAAAGAGCGATTCTTCCAATTCCCCTTTCTGTATCTCCAGTTCGGTACGGAGCAGGTGAAGCGTGTCGTCAGTCGAATGCTTCAGCACATCGCTTACCGTCAGGAAGTGCGGCTTGTTGTCCATAATGACACAACAATTCGGTGAAATGCTGATCTCGCAATCCGTGAAAGCATACAACGCATCGATCGTTTTGTCGGAAGAGACACCTGGAGCCAGGTGCACGAGGATTTCCACGTTACGGGCCGTATTATCATCCACCTTCTTGATTTTGATCTTTCCCTTATCGTTTGCTTTTAGGATCGATTCAATCAAAGTAGAGGTTGTCTTTCCATATGGGATCTCGCTGATAACAAGCGTCTTGTTGTCCAGTTTCGTAATCTTGGCACGCACCTTTACGGAACCACCGCGTTCACCGTCGTTATATTTTGAAACATCAATATACCCACCGGTCTGGAAATCGGGATACAAGGTAAACTCTTCCCCTCGCAAATAAGCGACGGATGCATCCAAAAGTTCGTTGAAATTATGCGGCAATATTTTGGAAGAAAGCCCTACGGCGATACCTTCCACACCTTGTGCCAGTAACAAAGGAAACTTGACGGGAAGCGTCACCGGCTCCTTGTTCCGTCCGTCGTAGGAAAGTTGCCAGAGAGTCGTTTTCGGATTGAAGACCGTTTCAAGCGCAAACTTGGAGAGGCGCGCCTCGATATAACGCGGAGCCGCAGCACCGTCGCCAGTGAGAATATTACCCCAGTTTCCCTGGCAGTCGATCAACAAGTCTTTCTGTCCGAGCTGTACCAGTGCATCACCGATAGAGGCGTCGCCATGCGGGTGGAATTGCATGGTATGTCCGACAATGTTCGCCACCTTGTTATAGCGCCCATCGTCCAATCGCTTCATCGAGTGCAGGATTCGGCGCTGTACGGGTTTCAGTCCGTCGTTGATATGCGGAACGGCACGCTCCAAAATTACATAGGAGGCATAATCGAGGAACCAATCCTGATACATACCCGACAAATGATAAGAAACCCGGCTTTCCGATTTGCCCGGTATCTTATATTCCGAATGTATCTCCCGGCTTGCTTCCGTTTCGACAGTCTCATCCCTGTTTTCATCAGCAGCCGGTTGTCCTTCCGTATCTTTTATTGTTTCGTTTTCGTCCTGTTCTGTAATATCTTCTGGTCTCATATATCTCTATCCAAATCTTTTGCATCATCCCGGGCTCTGTGGCAATTGCTCATAAGCCATAATAGGCTGTAAATATACGAAATATTGCCGAAATAATAATAAAGAACAGGAGTTAGGCCCGCAAAAATTCATTATTTGGAAGTATTCATCACGCCAGCATCCGTATCTTGATTCCAGATTTTCTTTCCGCTGCTCTGATATTTCCGCCCAAACTGGAAATTCCAGGCGAAGGTAAGGAAGAAAGCACGGGAACTTTCATTGACATCAGTGGAAACTCCCGTCATGAAAACAGAGTCCGATGTTTGTAAAACGATATTTGCAAATTCAAGCTGTCCGGATGATTCTCAAAAGAACCTTGGCGACTTGATTATCAGGAAAAGGGGCAACTCGTTTTTCACAAGAGACAAGTATCAGAGCGAACAATAACGAGCCTATATAAACAATATCTTTCATGCAATAAACAAAATCAATCGGCAGCAAAGGTGAAATATTATCTCTAAAGCCTAACATTTATTACATTTGTTTGTTAAATAGAAAAAGAAGAACATGAAAATATTAATCCTTTGCTCTGACAACAGTTGCCTCAGCCAGATGGCACAAGGCTGGCTACAATCATTTGACAGAACGCTTATCGTTCATTCCGCCGGGATCAGTCCGGCCATAGAGGTACATCCGCTCGCCGTCCAGACATTGGCATCTTCCGGCATCGATATCAGCCATCATAAACCGAAAGCGGTAGAAGAATATATAGATGCCCCCTGGGACTATGTGATCACCGTCAGCAGAGATGCAGAAGAAAACTGCCCTGCTTTCACAGGAAAAGTACGCAACCTGATACACACCAGCTTCTACAACCCGGCACGTGCAAAAGGTACGCCCGAATCCATTGCCGGTGAATTTCGCCGGATCAGCAACCAGGTCAAAATGAAAATGTACGACCTGTATTGCGACGAAATACAGAACGGTGGATACGGGCCTACTTGCACCTGCGGCGCGAACCGGTTTTGCAGATGTAATTAGCAGCCTTTGGAGCCTTTTTGCTCAATGTCTCGTTTCCGCTTCAAAGCTTCCAGGAAGTAATAGTCAGCATAATTCAACGGGACATCTATTTCTCCATTATGCGGAATACTTCCGACACAATGCATCAGCAAAAAGTTTCCGTTCGTACCCAACTCAGCTCGGTAAGCCGGAGAAGCCAGACTTTTCATGATCCGGTCGGCATATGCCTTATACGTTTGCGGTTCAGGCACATCCATCGTACTAATCTCATACAAAGCGGAGGCGATACAAGCAGCGGCCGAAGCATCCCGGTAATCGTCAGGAATGTTCGGGGCATCCATATCCCAATAAAATACAAGGTCTTCGGGCGTATTTTTATGACTGAACATAAAACGGACCGCTTTTAAAGCCAGGTCGAGATACTTCCGGTCTCCGGTCTCCCGGTAACACAGCGTCAGACCGTAAATGCCCCAGGCTTGTCCACGGCTCCATGCCGATTCGTGCGCATATCCCTGTGCCGTATGCCGATTGCGTACGGAGCCGTCTTTCATGCTATAATCCACCACATGATAACAACTGCCATCCGGGCGATATTGTTCCTTTATAGTACGGTCGACATGCGAAACGGCAACCTTATAGAAAGCAGAGTCACCGGACAACCGTGTAGCGGCAAACAACAGTTCGAGATTCATCATATTATCGATGATCACCGGACACTCCCAGCCCCGTTCCGAAATCCATCCTCTATCCACGTCCCATGACTGGATAATCCCCGCTACCGGCCGAAAGCGGGTAGACAAGGAACGGGCAGCTTCGACAATCACCTCCTTGTATTCCGGATCGCCCGTCAGACGCAAACCGTTCCCAAAACTGCAATAAATCATAAAGCCGACATCATGGTTCCACTTGATGTTTTTGGCATCTTTCACCGCTTCCGTGTATTTCTGTGCAAGAGGCAACAGGCTCTTATCCCCTGTCAATTCATACAAATACCAAACCGAACCGGGGAAAAAACCACTGCGCCAGTCCGCCAAGTTACAATAATAAACGGAACCGTCCGGATTCAGCGTAGTCGGGTTCATAAACTTGCCGCTCGCCTCGATCAGCTCGATTTCTTGTCCTATCTGTTTACGGGCAAACTCTACGTTCTCTTCAACAAACCCATTTCCTGTTCCTCCGCAGGAAATCAACGCAACACTGAGTGCCATGCCCATTAAATGCTTCACTTTTACCATCTTTATATTATTTATTTTTTAATGTAACTACTCTTCTATTCTCCCGACAGGAGAACTTTGATCACTTGTACAGGCTCACCCGATACTGATGCCGATAGGACCGTATACCCCTCTATCGGTTTCTCCGCTTCCGTCCCTCTTTTTGCCGCCTTTGTCGTAAAAGAAGCATTGGTGGGTGAAGCAATCTTCAAGGAAAAAGATTTACCGTCTTTCCTGAGAACGGCAGTATTTCCTTTACATTCAACGTCTGCCGAAGTTATCACGGACCATTGCACCGACTGGGACGGGCTCTGCAACCCTACACTGTCCGTAACCAGTATACGGGTATCATCAAGCATACGAAATGTCCGATAAACAAAACGGCTCTGTCCGGCATAAGCCGTGCTCATATTCATTGTGACAAAAGGTTGGGCGGCCCTGTCGTCCAGCCGATCGATCTCACCTGTCCCGGCCGAGTTTTGCAGTTTATGGTCAATCGACAACGTATTGTGGCTGAAATTCGAATTTCTGAAATACGTCCAGCGCTGTCCATCCGGCTTATAATCCCAGAATCCGGGTAGGTTATAGTTATCAGTCCCCAAATCGTCCGTCCACCTTATCCCGTTCATCTCGACAATAAAGGTTCCTATATCCAGCTGTTGGTGCGCCATATCCGGATCTCCGGTTTTAGCAATCAGATAGAGACTGTTAGGAATATTCCGGTTTCCGTTGAACACGACAATGTCATTGATACCTTCGTACACCTTCAGTTTCGGCAAAGCATCAGCAGTAGAAGAGGCCGTATCATACCAAGGAATGGACAGGAAGTAGAATCTGAAATAATTTCCCTCATGAACCGTCTTTGACAAGACATCCCGATAAAATGTCGCTACTTCCGGTTGGTTGAAAGCCCGACTGAAATAAAAGTAAATGGGCTCTGCCGCAGGAGCCGTACTACCGGAATTGGCAAAATTGAATATCTTGCCGGAAGGGCTTGTGCTATGCATATAATACAGGACGCTTTTATCCACTCCCACCATTTCCGAAAGTCCGAAGTCCCCGCCAAAATTATCATTCAACGCTTTCAACAAAAGAGATAAGTACATGTTCGTATATCCCCAATAAGCAGGTCCCTCGTAGCAAACACCATCCGATGCAAAATGCTTCAGGCAGTTCGGGATATACCTGACCGCTTCACCAATGATATGCTTGGCCAGTTCCGGATAATGCTCTTCAATGGCCAAAGCACCCAATACCATTCCGGTATTGCAAACCACATTCCAGTTCGTTTCGCGTTTCGCCCAAGAATCCGCATTTCCGGTGTTATATTCCTCAACGACAAGATCCAATGCCTTTGTTTTAATTGAATGAACAACCAACTGTCTGGTCGAAGGAGCCAACACATCGTACAGCCAATCGTAACCAATGGCTACAGCCGTCGTCATTTCCGCCACATCCAAGTAGTGAATAGGGTCCCAGTCAGGGAAATTACAAACGTGGACCAACTCTTTCTCCGCCTTCTCCGCAAAACGTCTGTCTCCGCTTAACCGGTAGGCCAGGGCCAGGTTTACCATCCGGTAAACCTGTTCACGGCTGATAGGCAGTATATCTTTCGTGTTTTTTATTTCCCTTCGAGGATCTTCCTGCGGAGGAACCAGCAACAAACGTTCCGCCTCCTTCATCAGGCCGACGTATAAGCTATCCAATAAAGGTTCGGTTCCAAATAAATCACGAATCCGCTGTTCCTCTTGCTTACTGAAAAGTAACCTGGGATGCTGGAGCAAGTCTTTTCCGGATTGCCGGACAGAGAGATCCCGCCCTGTTACCACAAAGGAGAACAACAGGAAAAATAAACCTATTAAATTAATCAATCTCATAAACACATAAGTTAAAGGGATTTTCAATGATCCAAATAAAAGAGACACAGTGTTCACAAAGCTTTCTTATATGCTAATCAGAGCTCCGCGACTCTGTGCCTCCATGCTACTATATCAAACTTAACACAACTGCTTAGAAACTGTTTTGATTTTTTACAAACAGCCTGCTTTGTTATTTTGCCATTGTTTTTGCCTATACTTTGAGCATCTTTTTGGTCATATCCGCCTCTCTTCTCCGTCAGATAGCCCGCTATCTTCCCCATCAGAGAGATGAATCTGATCCAAAAATACATCTCAAATCATGAAGCGAAAAAATCAAAACAGTTTCTTAATCAATCGAGGTTACCAACCCGGATTCTGTGTCAACGCATCATTCCGTTCCCTTTCCACACCAGGTATAGGCCAAAGCATATCACGTTCGGTAAACAGATGGGTATAGATCGGCTCGCCATAGATATTGACAGCATCAACGTTATTGAGCGTTTTGTGGGCAATTTCATATCCCCAACGACGCAAGTCACTGAAACGAAGTCCTTCCCCGGCAAACTCAACGGCACGTTCCTTGCGTATCCGCTCGGCCATCTGTTCTTTATTGCTGACAACCATCCACTCTGGACCGGAGTTCAAGCCCGGCATACCAACACGGGTACGAACCTTGTTGAATTCGATCACGGCCTTGTCTAACTGTCCCGCTTCGTTGTAGGCCTCGGAAAGCATCAAGAGAACGTCAGCAAAGCGGATCAAAGGAAAAGCGAACGGTGTATGCAAACGGTTGCTGATCGCACCGCCCTGATCTCCTTCGGTCACGAACTTCCGATAGAGATAAGATACCCAACCTGCATTGTTCTGGATTGTGCCACCGTTGGCATTCCCCGACAGGTTATGATCCAAAGCGAAGATCAAATCCACGTTAGTCGTTCGACCAATATTTCCCATATAGTGTGAATAAGGAACGATCACAGTGGCCATCAGGCGCGGATCGCGACAGGTATAGGCACTCAGGATTTTGGCTGTATCTGCTTCACGAAGCCCAACTATGGCTCCGGCTCCGTCCATCTCGACACTAAGGAGCTCCTTACGCTGTTCAGGTGTCATCGCGTTATAACCGGGGAAAATCTCATCCCAGTTGAAAGGGCGGCCATCTTTGAACTCATACATATCCACCAATTGTGTAGAAGGAACTGTATTGTTCCAGCAACTTCCATAAGCGCCACGGCATCCCATCAAAGCTTGTATCTGCATACCATATTCAGTGCCAACACCACTCTTATTCTGGATCGAGAATACTGTTTCCGGACTTTTCGCCCCGTTATAGAGTTTGAAAACACGGGCGTAATCGTCATCGAGATCATAACCATAGTTATTGGACTTGTTATAGACGATTTCTTCAAAATCGTTGATGGCTGATTGCCACTCCTTGTCATAAAGATACACTTTACCACGAAGGGCATAGGCAGCACCTTTAGTAGCACGCCCATATTCGCTGGCAGCATGTTCGACAGGAAGGTATTTGATCGCCTCGTCCAAATCTTCCAAAATATGAGCACGTACCTCTTCGAGGCTACTTCTCGGCTGTTTCAGATTCATAAACTCCTCGTTGACATTAGTTGACTCATCATAATAGGGAACCCCACCGAAAAGGTCTGTCAAGGAAAAGTAGAACATCGCACGAAGGAATTTGGCTTCCGCCACATATTCATTGATCTGTTCATCAGTGATAATACCGCCCATTCCCTTTACGGAACGTATAAAGGTATTGACACGATGTATACCGTCATAGAAGGTCTGCCAATGGGCTTGTATCGTTCCATCACGGTCGGTATAGGTAGCCAGGAACATCATATAATAGTTATACCCGTAAGCGATATCTCCCAAATGATCGAAGCAGAACTGGTAACCGTATGCCTCGTTCAGACGCAGCATGCCATAGATTCCCATCAAGCCTTGATGAGCGTGATCGCCGGTCTTGTAAAATGTACCTTCATTGACTTTGTCTCCCGGATAGGTCTCCAAATCATAGCAACCGGTGAATGTCATGGCAGCTAAAAGCATTGTCGCCAAATAGATTATGATCTTTTTCATGTTTTCAACTATTTAAAATGTAAGGTTTAAACCAAATGTTGTTAATCGCATAGTCGGATATTTCGTGCCCGATACCTCAGGATCCAATCCCTTATATCCCGTAAAGGTCAAAGCATTATCGATGCTGACATATAAACGGAAGTTGTCGATCAGGAGTTTTTGCGAGAGATGTTTCGGAACAGTATATCCCAACTGGACATTTTTCACTCTCAAATAAGACTTATCCTGTACCCAGAAGTCACTTGCCACCCGGTTCCGTCCATCAGTATAATTTAGGAGACGCGGATAAGTAGCATCCGTACGCCCCGGATACCAACGTCCGTCTGCAATGGTCTTGTTGATCTGGTTACCCCGGCGCACTTGAGGCCAATAGCTGGCGCCATCCAATCCGCTCCAGTATGTTTTCAATCCGGTAGCACCTTGCAAGATACAGCTAAAATCCCAACCTTTCCAGTTGGCACCGAAATTGAATCCAAAAGTGAATGTCGGGTTAGTACCATTGCCAACTTTGATCTTGTCGTTGTCAGTGATGCATCCGTCTCCGTCAACATCTTTATATAAGAAATCTCCATATTCCGGTTTCTTATATTGCTTGAAAGCATCCGGATTATTCGCTTCCATAGCTTCCACTATTGCCATATCCTCTTCCGTCTGGATAATCCGGTCGACCGAAAGCACATATTGGATATTGATCGGTTCACCCTCCAAAATCATGTTGGTTCCGTTCAGAGACATCTCGTCACCTTTAAACTTCGTCACTTTATTTTTAACATATGAGAAATTCCCCCCGACAAAATAGTTCACAGAACCGATTTTGTCATTCCAGTTCAAACTCAGCTCGACACCCCGGTTGCGGACCTCAGCCGCATTGGATTTAGGAACGGTAGCATTACCATGCACCAATGGTGCTGGCAGTTCGATCAGAATCCCTTTGGTGTTTTTGACGAAAGCATCGACAGTTCCGCTCAATTTAGAGAACAGAGCGAAGTCCACACCGAAATTAGTGACATAGGAAGTTTCCCAAGTCAACGCCGCATTCGAAAGAGCACGTTGCGCCATACCGACCTGCAAGGCGTTGTTCAAGACATAATTAGAGGCCTGATAATACAACTGATAGTCATAGTTTCCCACAGCATTGTTTCCTAACGAGCCATACGAGGCGCGGATTTTCAACTGGTTAAGCCATGAGATATCTTTCATGAAAGCTTCCTGTTCCATACGCCAGCCCAAAGAGAAAGAAGGGAAATAGCCCCAACGATATTTCTTGGCAAAACGGGAAGAGGCATCGGCACGAAGATTGGCTTCCAACAAGTATTTTTCATCCCAGTTCAAATTGACCCGGCCAAAAAATGAACGCATAGCCCAATTGGAATAGGTTCCGGTTGCAGTAGCATTGGCAGTGGCAGCATTCAACTCCGTCAATTCAGAGGATGTCAAATTTTCTTTGGAGGCCTCAAACCAGTTGTTACGGTAGGCTTCCTGACTGGCTCCGACCGTTGCTTGAATGTTCAACCGGTCGATCTCGGTTTCATATCTGACCAGCCCGTCCATATTGTTACGGACAGTCTTATTATTACGGTTGATAACTTTCGAAACTCCAGTTCCGGCAATCTGCAACGTATTGTCATACAAGTTCCACAAATCATGGAAAACCGGCTGTTGATACAGGAACTGGTCGGAAAAAGCATACGTATAAGATCCTTCAATCGTCAAACCTTTAAACGGCCTCAGCTGGGCATAAAAACGAGAAACGATATTATTGGTCGTACGATTTCCTTTGACGTCGTTCAACATCTTCAAGACATTGTTGGAGCTACTCTGCGGGTCGTCTTCCGGATTGTTTACACCACCATACCGGCCATCAGGTGCCTGATAGCAGATACCCGGTGTGGTAGCTTGCATGTAGGTATAGAAATTGTCATTCGATTCTGTCTTCAACAACCCTAACTCCTCTTTTCCACGCGTACCGTAAGCATTGACACCAATAGTAAACCAATCTTTGACTTCCGCGTCCAAATTGACACGGGCACTATAACGTTCATACCCGGAATTTTCCATAATACCGGGATTGTTCATGTAATTACCGGATATATAATAGTGAATCTTGTCAGATCCTCCATTGATATTGATTGTATGGTTCTGCATCCATCCAGTCTGAAATAGAGCGTCCTGCCAGTCAGAGTTCGGATATTTGACAGGATCACTGTTACCAGCCGCCCGCCATTCATCGATTTTCTCTTGACTGAAGATCGCGGGGAGGTCGCTATTGAGTTGCCCTTCGTTATACAATTCCATATAATCGGCATAATTGGAGACCAAGTCGATACGGTTCGCCACTTTCTGCATTGTGACATAACCATTATAAGATATTTTCGCTTCACCCGATTTCCCCCTACGGGTAGTGATCAGAATGACACCGTTTGCCGCACGGGAACCATAAATGGCAGACGAAGCAGCATCCTTCAATACCGAAATGCTTTCTACGTCTTGCGGGTTGATATTATTCATGCTGGCTTCCACTCCGTCGATGATTACTAACGGATTGGAATCATTTAACGTACCCTGCCCACGTACACGGATCGTTGCCCCATCGTTACCGGGACGTCCACCATTACCGGCTGTTACAGAAACACCGGGAGCCATACCGGCAAGTCCAGCAGAGAGAGAAGTGATCGGACGGCTGTCTACCATTTTGCTCATATCGACAGAAGTGACCGCACCGGTCATATTCACCTTCTTTTGCGTACCATATCCCACAACCACCACTTCATCCAAAGCCTGTGAATCTTCTTTCAGCAGAACCGTGAAAGAGGTCTTTCCGTTCACCGGAATCGCCTGATCTATATAACCGATGTAAGAAACGACTAGTACGGCATTCGAGGATACCTGCAAAGAAAAATGTCCTTCCATATCTGTAACCGTCCCGTTCGTAGTTCCTTTTTCCACTACGTTGGCGCCAACTACCGGACCGAGAGCATCCTTCACTATTCCCGTAATCGTCACTTTCTTTTGCTGAGACAATGCTACAGCATACTTTTCCATCACTTCTTCCCCGGCACTAACCGGATTGGCCAGGGTAACTCCTGTCGACAAGAATAGTGTGGCCATTCCTGCAAACACCGTTTTCCTAAAGAAAGGAATGTTTAAATCATTCATCATTAATAGGTAGATTTAGATTAATAAATTTTGATAAACTCCGGAAGCAAATGTAGCCGGGCATAAAAAAACGGACCTATACTTAGCGTCCGTTTCTTATGTACACATAGTCCAAATAGAAGATTTAACTATTTGAATATAAACGATTAGCAATTCTATATGTTTTTTACTGCTCTTTCTTTCTGAATTGAGCAGGCGATACTCCGAACTTCGCTTTAAAGCATCGACTAAAATATACCGTTGAGGAAAACCCTAACCGATCCGATATTTCATTCACCAACAAATCCGGCTGTTCCCGTAATAAGGTTGCCGCACGGTTGATGCGTTGGTTTTGCATAAATTCACTAGGAGTCATTCCGGTCAGGTTCTTGACTTTTGTAAAGAACGAACTACGCCCCATATTCAACTCGCGGGCAAGAGTATTGACATCAAAGTCCGGTTCTCCCATCCGCTGATCGACGATCTCCACAATCCGGTTCAAAAGTTGTTGATCCAATGAAGTCGTAGCCAGCAACTGCACATCAAAGTCAACTTGCTTAGTCAACTGGGACTTCAACAACAAACGGTTCCGGATCAAATTATTGCAGCGCATCAACAATACTTTTGCATGGAAAGGTTTGCTGATATAATCATCCGCTCCCTGTTGAAGTCCCTCTATATTATATTCGACAGAATCGAGAGCTGTAAGCAAAACAACCGGAATATGGCACAAATCGATATTATTCTTGATTTTCATGCACATCTCCATACCACTCATCAAAGGCATCATAACATCACTGACAACCAAATCCGGTTTTTCCTCGTTCGCCTTCCTCAATCCTTCTTCCCCATTCCTGGCTAATATAACCTGATAGAAAGGAGCAAAAAGCGCATTTAATATCTGTAACAGCTCTTCATTGTCCTCAACAATCAGAACTTTATAAGAGCCAGCCTTCAAACCGGGAAAAGCTTTCTCCATTTCTTCATATTCTTCAGAAGAAATAGAATCCGGCAAGGATTCTTCCTTGATCATCGGTTCGTCCGGACTTTCCAAAAGAATCGCATTCTTATCATTCTCAAAATGAACATTTCCCCTTAATAACGTAACTGTAAATATCGTTCCATAACCGACCTGGCTCTGCACCGCAATATCCCCATGATGAAGATGAATGATATTTTTACTTAAAGCCAGTCCGAGCCCCGTACCAGGATTAGCTCCTGCTACCTGTTTCCCGTTTTCGGCCTGATAAAAGCGGTCAAAGATATGCGATACATCATCTGCCGAAAGCCCGATACCCGTATCGATTACTTTTATACAAACTTCATTTTCATCCGAAGATACATACAATTCTACTGTACCTCCCGGCTTCGTGTATTTAAATGCGTTTGACAAAAGATTGTAAAACACTTTCTGTAACTGATTGGAATCAAACCATAACAGTAGATTCTCCTCTGCATTCTGAAAATTAAATGTAATAGATTGTTGAGTCGCCAACTCACAATACGAAAGATAAATATCTTTCAGAAATGGAATCAAGTTCTGTTCGCAAACATGCAACGAAACATAATTTTGTTCTAACTTTCTGAATTCCAACAACTCGGAAATCATATTCCGCATCCGGTTTGCATTCTTGCTGATCTTAATAATCCGGTTATACAAGGTCGGAGAAAGAGAGGAACTCTGAAAAAGCATATCTATCTGACTGATAATAAGAGTTAGAGGTGTCCGGAACTCATGGCTGATATTGGTAAAGAAACGTAGTTTCGCCTGGTTCAACTCTTCGTTACGCTCTTTCTCTTCCCGTTCCTTTTCAAGGGATAGCGCCAGTTTGCGCCGGGCATTCAAAATCCGTACAGTGAGATAAGTAATCATAAAAGTTGTCAGGACATATAATACCCACGCCCAACCCGTTTTATACCAGGGTTGGGCGATCTGGATATCCAGAGATATTTCACGATGGTTCATCAAATGCCGGGACAGATTCTTTTCACGAACCAGCAATGTATATTTGCCAGGGTCCAGGTTCGTATAATAAATACTGGAAGAAGAGGTGGAAACCCAATCATCGTCAAAACCAACTAATCGATATTGATATTCATTATTTTTTTGGATATCAATATAATTGGTTGTGGCAAAGTTTATAATCAGGTTGTTTTGCTTATAGTTCAATCGGATAGATTCGCTGAAAGGAAAAGCCTCCTTTAGTATGCCTCCCGAGACAGCTCCCGGATAGATTCTTTTATTATGAATATACAGCTCCGAAAAATATAAGGAGTAATTCTTTTCCGTCTTATCAAGATCTTCCCGATAAAAAGAGGTCAGTCCGTCATTCCCTCCGATAAAAAGTTCATTATTCCGGCACACCAGAATCCCGCAACCATCCGCAATGGACGTGATCGGTAAGTTCGCCCCCAACGTCGCAAACCGGGCATTTCCACTGAAAGGATTCAGGAAAGTAACCCCCTTATCACTGGTCACCAGCAGCTCTTCCGAATTGGTCTCTGCGACATTGTAACAATAATTGCTCAATAGATGTCCGCTTTCCTGAGAATAATGGATAAAAGAATCGGTCTGTTTGTCATACCGATACAGGCCACCTCCCAAAACCACGAAATAGATATCCCCCGCGCGAGTAGTCATGATCCGTTTAGGTTCGAACTGGATTCCATAACGGGGCAAAGCATAATGTTTCTGATTATCCGGATGGGCCAGCTCCATCTTGTATAAAGAAGTCCCAATCAAAATCCATAGATTCTCTTCCCTATCGATCGTAAAGCTTTGAGCATTTCTGCATATCCATTGGAACCGGTCCGTATCAAGATCCATGACAAAAGTTCCGTTCATCGCGCTTACATACAGCTTATCGTTATGAATCATTGTATGGAAGATAATACCGTCCGGTTTTCTGTCTCCTTCCCTGTAATCATTCAGGTAGTTATGAAAAATACCGGTCTTTATATCGTAGCGGGTAAGCCCTCCATGATGCGTGCCGATATACAGACGGTTCCGCTTTCCGTCATACGCAATGCATTTCAGGTTATTCTGCAATACGGAATTACGGTGACCTGCAGTGAAATATTTAAAGGTTCGTGTTTTACGATCCATGAAGTTCAATCCTCCCCCTTCAGTACAAATCCAGATGTTTCCTTCTTTATCTTCCGCCAGATTCCCGACAAACGAATAATTCAGGCATTCCTTCCGCAAAGGATTATCCGTATAATGAGCGAATATTTCCCTTTCTGCATTAAAATAGTTCACACCTCCATAATAGGTTCCTACCCATATGGTTTCCTGTGCATCTATATAAACAGAGAAAACAGAAGAATGTGACAGGCTACCTGGCAAATGATCCTGTTGATATACTGTAAACTGGTCCGTGTAAGGGTTATATTTATGCAGTCCCATAAAAGTGCCGAACCAGATATTCCCAAACCGATCTTCAGCAAAGCTCCGTATTTGACTATTCTTTATATGGAAAGGTGCGGAATTACTTTCCGAATACCAGGTGATTCGTTCGTCTTGTGTGATCCTGTATAAACCACCGGTACGGCAACCGGCCCATATCTCGCCAGTAGAACTTTCAAATAAGCGATAAAATTCAGGTCCTTCAATCAGACAACGGACTTTTTTATCCTCTTCAATTACATACAGGCCTTCATAAGTCCCGATCCAAATCTTCTTCCCCGAGATCAGCAGGCTGGATATACCGGGAGTGTTTGTCTTCGCATAAAGTTGCAGACTATCTCCTTTTTCATCATACCGGCAAACCATATCATCGTACCCCGTCCATATATCACCATCGGCCGAGGTTATCGTTTTCGCCTTACAACCGCTAACAACACAAAATTTCTCTTCCCGTATATCATACCTCACCAACGAATCGCAAGTCCTAAAGAAAATATCCCCTTGCCTGTTTCCAGTAAGATGATCACATTCATGTCCGAGTAAAACATTTATAGAGCTTTCCGGGTCCAGATTCTCCCAGCCTTTATACACCCGCATCCGTTCCCCGTCATAGATACTGACACCTTCGCGTGTACCGAACCACATACGTCCCAGGCAATCCTGATAAATCGACATCACAGAGACCTGCGACAAGCCGTCACTCATGCCAAGATGTTTAAAATAAACCGGATAGACCACTTGGTGTATAAATACAAAACACAACAACAGTAGCAGCTTTTTCATATCTTATTTATACAAACTGATAAAATAGTTTTCTCGTTCCTCAACACAAAGATAATGATATTTACATGATATCATATTCGGACAAGCAAAATACCATCTTTACAACCCTTATCAAATAAGGGACCGAGTCGGGATTTTTGATATTCTGGCTTTCATCCAATATCACATACTTGAAGGGATAGTTTTCCAGCAATTCAATATCTCGGCGCAGCAGTCCGTAAGTCGTCAATATTACCGGATAGCGGTCAAATTTCTTCCACGACTCACGGCTCCTCTGGTCCCCTGCATATTCATATACCCGCAAGGAACTGAACCGTTGTATCTCTCTTTTCCAATTAGGAAGCAGGGAGGCCGGAACGACAATAAGAGAGGCTTGCACCTTATCCGGCTGTACGGTGACCCGCACCGGGGAGACAAAGTTTTCCTCTTCTTCCCCGCTAAAAAGAGAAGCATCTTGCGCACACGCAACAAGTACCAGTTTCTTCCTTTGCAGCGAGATCAAACGTCCTTCCAATTCACAGTCTACTGCATAGCGAAAAACTTGTTCTGTCAGTTCAAACCTGAACGGATAGTTTCGACAGGAACGCGTTAATGGTTCGTTCCTTTGAAAAGATCTCCCGGGAATTTTCTTTCATTTTCATCCATACGCACTTGCTCCTTATTGTCATATTCCTAAAAAAGCCATTGGTTCAAATCGAAACTACTACCGCGTCTAATTCGATTTTCTACCCCATCTAATTCAAATTACCCGCAAGGGTAATATTTTTTAACAAACATATATTTTAAGCAAACCGTTGCCAATTAATCATTTAAGCTCACATTCCGCCTTTCAAGGGGATATTGTATTTTTCCTCGTAAACTTGGAACTCTTTTTTTACAAATCCAATCTCTTTCATTATCTTTGCCATACTGAGCAACAATCTCCGTTCGCATGAAAAACATAGTTGTATTTGTTCTTTTATCCATAGCCTTTTTTTCTTGCAGGGAAAATCAGGTCGCTTCGGAACAGATGGATCGGGCGGAAACGTTACTGCCGGTCTATCCGGATAGTGCATACGTGATATTGGAAGGCGTAGAACTACCGGACAAACTGAACGAACGGCAGTTCGCCCGTTGGTGCATGCTATATTGCCGGGCGGCAGACAAACTATTTAAAGACATGCTCTACGCCGAACAGCTCGACCGCGCTTTAGGCTGGTACAAAAGCCACGGAACGGCAGAAGAGCAGGCTTGGATTGGCCTGTATTTGGGACGTTCGTTTGTGGAAGACAAATTGTTTATCCCGGCAACTAAGGCTTATTCGGAGGCGTTAAACTTGGCAAAGAAGAAACATTTATATAATGTAGCCGGATATATTTGCAGTTATATGGCAGACTTGTACACCTACACCGGACAAGGCTCCGAAGAACGGCGGAAGTATGAAGAGGCTGCCGCCTTTTTCACCAAAGCCAATAATACGCGGAGTTATGCGTTTGCCTTGCGGGATATCAGCAGGACATGGGTATTCGAAGACTCAATCTCTCTCGCACTTGATTTGATGCTGAAAGCGGATTCAATCGTTACTGGAATGAACGATTCAGTCGGAATAGCATCGATTGCGAACGGACTGGGGAATATTTATGAGCATTTGGATCAAATAGACGAAGCGAAATCCTACTTTTTCAGAGGTCTGGTTTATGACACAATAGATAAGGCTCCTACATATTTAGCTTTAAGTACGTTGTTCTATAACTATAGCCAATTAGATTCAGCCCGTTATTATGCTAAAATGGCAGACAGCCCAACCAATAATCCATACACTCCGTCCGATCGGTTGTACCTAAGTTACTTGATTGAAAAGGAGGCTAACAACATTCCGGAAGCATTCCAGTATCTTGAACAATGTTACGCCGCAAAAGATATCTTATACGATCAACAGAAACAGGTAGACATCATCGATGCAGAAAAACGACATAATTCATTAACTGTTATCCGACAAAACCAAAAACTATATTCCGTCATCTATTTATTAAGCGGACTCATCCTTTTTGTCAGTTTAGTTAGTGTTTTGTTCTATCTGTACAAGGACCGGAAAAGATTGAACAAGATCAACAAACAGCAACGGTTGTTAGATGAAAAAGAGCAACTGTTAGTCAAAATGCAAAAAGAGATCAGGCAAAACGAAGCAATAAATGCCAATGCGAAACAGGAAGAGAATAAGCAAATCCGAGAAAAAATGCTTCAGGCCAAAAAGGAAATCCTTATACTGAAATGCGAGAAATTGCAACACTCATCCCTCTTCCAAGAGCTGAAAGAGCGTTCGAACAACAAGAAAAAATATGGACAAACGCTTTCCGAGCAAAATTGGGAGCTCTTAAAAGAGCAGATCGACTCCGCTTGTCCGAACTGGCAAGCAGCCGTACAAGATATAGAAACTTTGAAAAAAACCGAGATAGAGACCTGTTACCTTAGTTTCTTGAATATCAGCATAAAATCAGAAGCCATGCTTTTAGGGATCAATCCGGATTCTGCCAATAAACGCAGGCTTAGAACTCGCCAATCACTTGGACTGACCAATTCTAAAACGGGTATTTACGAGTTTATCATCCGAAAGACATTAGAAAATATCGTAATTTAGCCCAGACCATTTCATTTTGCATTTCTATTGATACATAAGCCATTAAAGTCTTTTGTCCATATAAATTCAGGCTTGTCCATATACTTTTTGACCACTTTTTGACTTATCAAAACTGACCTTTACCTTTGTCTAAAATTTTTGATTACAATGAAAAAGATCTTATTTTTATTTTTGTTCGTTTCAACCACCGTGTTCGCCCAGACCGAACACGGCCTGTTGATCGGTGGCGGTGTCGGTTTTCCGATGCAGGACAGTCGTAAATCAGATTGGAACACATCTAATCTCGGTTATAACCATGATTTGAAAGGTAATGGTATGATCGGCTACCGTGTCCGTTTCCTGCCCGAACGCAAATCTTTTTTTGACTTGGATGCAACGATCGGATTCCAGGGTATGAGCACGTACCAATATTCCCCTTTCTTTGAAGGAGATGGGGATGGAAATTATGGAGGAGGAAAAGACGGCAAAAGTTTCACCGATTTCATCATGCCGATCTCCGTCGCCGCCAGTTGGAACTATCACCTTACCGACAAATTCCATTTCGGCTTGGGGGCAGCTCCGACATTATATGTACAGCCTCAAGCCGTATTCGATCTCTCCATAATGGCTAAAGCCGGTTACCGGTTGAGTAAACATTGTGAATTGGGACTCTCCTATCAATATGGTTGTTTGAACACACTGAAACACTTCAACGACGGTCCGGCACTCGGACGCCGGGGGCATTTGTCTGATTTGATGCTATCGGTGTACATTCCGTTTGTTATCAAATAAAAAACGACAATAATCAACCCTTTTCCCATGTCGGTAGAAAAAGCCCTCCTTTTCGTTTTTTTAGAACGGGAAAGGGCTTTTCCCCGACACTCACCAGAAATACTTACCTATTTGTTCCGGATCGCCCGGGAAAGCCCCAGCACAGGAAACAGCGGGCTTACAACAGAATCCTGCCTACAAATGTCAGTTTGCCGCCATCCGAATGTCGGCAAATTGTCAGATTCCAGACTGTCATTCAACGAATTCTTTTTAATATATTTCTAATCTCTTCCACACAATTTATAGCGTATCAGGGCGTTGGTATTAAACGTAAATGCTTACCTTTGCGGCCGACTGTCCGCGTGAGGATACAGAGTTAAGACAATTAATTATTACACTTTATACAAAGTATGGGAAAGTATAAATTGATCAACAACGTGTTGGGCTGGATCGTCTTTGCGATCGCTTCAACCGTCTATTTGATGACTATGGAACCCACTGCCAGTTTCTGGGATTGCGGTGAGTTCATTTCTTCAGCTTACAAGCTAGAAGTAGGGCATCCCCCCGGAGCACCGTTCTTTATGTTGACAGCCAACCTGTTCACACAACTTGCATCCGACCCGTCCACAGTGGCAAAGATGGTAAATACGATGTCCGCCTTATTTAGCGGACTGACGATCTTGTTCCTTTTCTGGAGTATCACCCATCTTGCACGCAAGATTATTGTGAAAGATGGAGAAGAAGCATCTTTAGGCCAGATGATTACCATTATGGGTAGCGGTCTGGTCGGAGCACTGGCTTATACATTCAGTGATACGTTCTGGTTCAGTGCCGTGGAAGGGGAAGTGTATGCCTATTCATCACTCTTTACAGCCGTTGTTTTCTGGCTGATTCTGAAGTGGGAGGCTACCTACGACAAACCGCATGCAGACCGCTGGATCGTACTGATCGCTTATCTGATGGGGTTGAGTATCGGTGTCCACTTGCTGAACTTGCTGTGTATTCCGGCTATCGTGCTGGTATATTACTATAAGAAATTCCCGAATCCTACGATGAAAGGTACATTGGTTGCCCTGCTCGTTTCCTTCGCTATCGTTGCGCTGATGATGTATGGTGTCGTACAGGGGCTGGTCGAGGTTTGCGGCTATTTCGAACTGTTGTTTGTCAATGTATTAGGCATGCCTTACAATTCCGGAGTATTTGCTTATGTGATCATTGTGGCAGGCGTATTGATCTGGTCTATCTGGGAGACCATGCGCGACGAGATCCATCCGACACGCATGAAAATTGCTTTCATCTTGTCGATCGTATTGATCGGTATTCCGTTTATCGGTAGCGGTTATGTGTTGGCGGTCATTCTGACTGCTGCATTGAGTCTGTACCTATTCAGGAGCAAGAAGGTGGATATTAAGACACTGAATACGGTTTTAGTCTGCCTGATGGTAGTTGTTGTGGGCTATTCTTCGTATGCACTGACACTGATCCGTGCAACGGCCGACACACCGATGAACCAGAACGCACCGAGCGATATCTTTACGTTGCGTACCTATCTGGCACGTGAACAGTATGGTAAAGTTCCGCTCCTCTACGGGCAGACCTACGTCTCGGAAGTACAGCGCGAAAATCAGGGAGGAAGTTGCGTGCCTGTCACGACAGAAGGCGAACCGACCTGGAGCCGCGTGATCAAGAAGGACAAAAACGAAAAAGACCGTTATTATGTGTCCCGCACCGACCAGGAATACAAATATGTCGACGAGCTGAACATGTTGTTCCCGCGTATGTATAGTTCCGACCCGCGCCATGTACAAGCCTACAAGGATTGGGCGCAGGTAAAAGGGCAACCGGTGAAATATAACTATTGCGGAGAAATGAAGAGCGTAATGAAACCGACATTCGCGGAAAACCTGAGGTTTTTCTTCTCCTACCAGTTGAACTTTATGTACTGGCGCTACTTCATGTGGAACTTCTCCGGCCGTCAGAACGACATCCAGGGAAACGGCGAAGTGCTGAACGGCAACTGGATTACCGGTATTCCGTTTATTGACGAAATCCTGGTAGGTCCGCAAGAAGATATGCCGTTCGATATTGTGAACAATAAAGGACACAATGTTTATTATATGCTGCCGTTGCTGTTAGGTATATTAGGTCTGCTGTTCCAGGCTTATTCGGGACAGAAAGGGATTCAGAGTTTCTGGGTGACCTTCTTCCTGTTCTTCATGACCGGTCTGGCTATTGTACTGTACCTGAATCAGACGCCGTACCAGCCGCGTGAACGAGATTATGCGTATGCCGGATCGTTCTATGCGTTCTGTATCTGGATCGGATTCGGTGTCGCGGCACTGGCAAAGGGACTGGAACGATACGGCAAACTGAATCCGGTCATCGCCGGATCGGTGGCAACCGTGCTCTGCCTGTTCATCCCTATTCAGATGGCCGGACAAAACTGGGATGACCACGACCGTTCAGGCCGCTATGTCTGCCGTGATTTCGGTTCTAACTATCTGGAATCCTGTGAGCCGAACGCCATCATCTTCACCAACGGCGATAACGACACATTCCCTTTGTGGTATGCCCAAGAAGTAGAAGGTGTCCGTACCGATGTCCGCGTATGTAACACCAGTTATCTGCAAACAGACTGGTACATCGACCAGATGAAGAAACAGGCTTACGAGTCCGCTCCGCTGCCTATCACCTGGACACGCGACCAGTATATACAAGGAACCCGCGATGCAGCTTATGTATTCCCGCTGACAAAAGATTCGATCGACCTGAACACGGCCTTGAACTTTGTCCGTAGCGATGATCCTAAGTTCAAGAAGATTCCGGGTATTAACCAGGAACTCGATTATATCCCGGCTGACAAACTGTACTACAAAGTCGATTCCATCGCCGGAGCCAAAATCTTAGGCGGCAAAACAGACGGCATGGTAGACCAGATGATGATCAACCTCGCCGGAAAGAATGCACTGGGTAAACAAGAACTGACGATCCTCGACATGTTGCAGACCAACAATTTCGAACGTCCTATGTACTACGCGATCACGGTCAGCCCGGATCAGTTCGTCAATCTGGACGGTTACTTCGAACAGACCGGTCTCGCTTATCAAGTCGTTCCGAAAAATGCCAACAAGGCTGTCAACACCGACAAAATGTATGACAACGTGATGAACAAATTCAAATGGGGCGGCGTGGATAAACCGGGTGTTTACATCGACGAAAATGTAATGCGCATGTGTAAGAGCTACCGCATGATGTTGTTTAACAAACTGGCAGAAGCATTGGTGAAAGAAGGCAAGAACGACAAGGCTTTGGAAGTCCTGGACAAATGTATGCAGGTGTTGCCGCCGGAAAATGTCCCGCTCGACTACACGGCTCTTTCAACCGGCGAATTATATTACGTACTGGGCCAGAAAGAAAAAGCAGCGGAAATATTCACAGGTATTGCCGATAACATGATGCGTAACATAAACTGGTATTTCCGCTTGAACCCGATGCAGTTGTCATCCGTGGAAACAGAACTGTTACAAGACATGCAGGTTTTGAATCAAGTATTGTTAATCAACAAACATTACAACCCCGAATTCAACAAGAAATACCAGGAAGAGTTTGACAACTACCGTATGGCTTACGAATCGGCAGGACGCAGAGAATAAATATGTTTATAGAGCAACCGCCCTGGTTTTACAGGGCCCTGTTTCCGGGGGTAACCTGGCGGATTCCGGCAAAGAAGAAGTGTGTATATCTCACCTTCGACGACGGCCCGATCCCCGAGGTTACCCCTTGGGTATTGGATATATTAGACAAATATGGTGTGAAGGCAACCTTCTTCTGTGTCGGAGACAATGTCCGCAAACATCCGGACATCTACCAGATGGTACTGGACCGGGGGCATCGTGTGGGCAACCATACTTTCAACCATATTCAAGGCATCCGCTTCTGGACCAAGAACTATCTGGCAAATGTGGAAAAGGCTGCCGAATATATAAAAAGCGACTTGTTCCGTCCACCTCACGGACACATGCGTTTCCCACAGGTGGTATGGCTGCGGAGGCATTACCGGATCATCATGTGGGACGTGGTGACACGCGATTATAGTCCGCACATGACACCGAACGGTGTCTTCAACGTGGTGAAGAACTATACCCGCAACGGTTCCGTAATCGTCTTTCACGACTCGCTGAAAGCCGAACGCAATATGCGCGAAGCAATGCCCCGAGCCATCGAATGGCTACAGGAACAAGGGTATGAGTTCAAAGTGTTTTAATATGCTTCCAGCTTCCGAAATAAAAGAGAAAGCAAAAGAGATCGGCTTCGATGCCTGCGGGATCGCACAAGTGGCGACCGCAGACAGCGAAGCCTTGTTTTTTGACAAATGGCTGAAGGAAGGTAACCATGCAGGGATGGCGTACATGGAGAACCACCGCGAAATACGGCTTAATCCCGCCAGGTTGGTAGAAGGAGCCAAGACAGTCATATCTGTGGCGTTGAATTATTATCCGGAGCAGAAACTTCCACCTGAGGCACCCCATATCGCCTACTACGCCTACGGGAAGGATTACCATCTCGTCGTCAAAGAGATGTTGAGCGAGCTATGGACCGCCCTGTTCCCGCGCTCCGCGCGGGAACAGGGCGGGAAAGGTATGGATCGCAACGGGCAGTTCTTTTGCGATCCGGCGCGGGGCGCGGGAACGGGACAGGCAGACGTAACAGCCGCCCGCTTTTTCACCGACTCCGCTCCCATCCTCGAACGCTATTGGGCCTGGAAAGCCGGACTGGGCTGGATCGGGAAGAACACGAACCTGATTATTCCCGGAAAAGGTTCTTTCTTTTTCTTGGGAGAAATCGTCACTACCCTCGAGGCGGATCATTACGACACACCACAGAAGAACCGTTGCGGCAGTTGCAGCCGTTGCCTGGAAGCCTGCCCGACAGGAGCACTGGAAGGTCCATGCCATCTGAACGCCCGAAAATGCCTCTCCTATCTCACCATCGAAAACCGCGGAGAAATCCCTGCCGAACAAGCCGTTCGCCTCGGCAGCCGCCTTTACGGTTGCGACACCTGCCAGGAGGTCTGCCCTTGGAACCGTTTCGCCCGCCCGACTCGGATAGAGGCATTCCGTCCGAAACCGGCTTTGCTTTCTCTTCGAAAAGAGGATCTAAAGGTCTTTTCCCGTGAAGAATATAATCGTATATTTGCCAAATCAGCGGTCAAAAGAGCCAAATACGAAGGATTAATACGAAACATACATAACTTAAAAGATTAATACCATGAGAAGGACATTGAAAACCCTACCCCCATGTCTCGTCGCATTCCTGTTGATGCTAACAGTCGCATTTGCAGGCAATGCACAGGAATTACAAAAGAAATTAGAAGGGCTGAAAGGAGTCAGCGGCATAGAGAAGTTGGAATCGGACCATTATGCCGAGAAATACCTCGTACGCATCACCCAGCCTGTCGACCATAAGAACCCGGCAGCCGGAACATTTACACAACGCGTAATTGTCGCCCACGTCGGTTTCGACCGTCCGACCATATTGGTCACGGAAGGATATGGCGCGGCGTATGCCTTGAACCCACGTTATCAGGAAGAACTGTCGAAGCTGCTCGATGCCAACATGGTATTCGTAGAATATCGTTATTTCCTCGAGTCTACCCCGAACCCCTGCAATTGGGAATATCTGACGGCAGAGAATTCAGCCTACGACTTGCACAACGTCAACCAGACATTCCGAAGGCTGTACACCGGCAAATGGGTCAGCACCGGCATCAGCAAAGGCGGACAGACCACCTGCCTGTATCGTGCCTGGTTCCCGGACGACGTAGATTTCTCCGTCCCCTATGTAGCTCCCTTGAACAGGGGCGTGGAGGACGGACGCCACGAACCGTTCCTCCGCAAAGTAGGCACGAAAAAAGATCGCCGGAAGATCGAAGCCTTCCAGACTGAAATATTGAAACACAAAGACGAAATCATCCCGATACTGGAAAAATTCTGTAAGGACAAAAAGCTGGTATTCCGTATTCCGATGGCCGAAGTATTGGATTATTGTGTTTTGGAATACCCGTTTGCCCTTTGGCAATGGGGTACGCCGACCAGTATGATTCCACCGCTCACGTCCAATATACAGACACTGTTTCAGCATTTGGTCGACATCAGTAGTCCCGACTATTTTGCCGAAGATCAACCGAATATCTCCTTCTTCGTACAGGCTGCCCGCGAACTGGGTTACTACGGTTATGACACGAAACCATTGCGCAAATACCTGACAATCGACAGCAGCAAAGGATACTTGAACCGTATCATGCTGCCGAAAGAATTGGTCGACAAAGTTGAATACCGCCCCGAACTCTACCATAAAGTCCATGATTTCCTCCGTGACAACGATCCGAAGATGATCTTTATCTATGGAGAAGTGGACCCGTGGAGCGCCACCCGCGTCCCAATCTTCAAAGGTAAGGTAAACGAACAAGTCTACATCCAGCCCGGAGGTAGCCACCGTGCCCGTATCAGCAACATGCCGGAAGACATGAAAGAAAAGATACTGACGCAGATCAACAAGTGGCTGGCGGAATAAGATTTAGGGGGTGTGTCAAAATCTCCTTGTCCCCGCACTTGATGCGGGAACGCAAAAGGACAGACCTTATCAATCAGATTTTTATAGGGCTGGTTTTAATGCGATCCCGTGTCAAGCGCGGGAACAGGATAGTTTCGACACACCTTCATTGCTCGGATGACACTTGCAATAAAATAATGGATAACGACCGCTTTTCAACAAAATAGAATTATCTTTGTATATGTGTTTCACCTATTGTCTAACTTATTAATAAAGATGTAAATGAAAAAGAATCTCTTATTTCAGCTTCTGCTGGCGGCATTCCTGCTTCCGGTTTTCTCTTGTTCAGATGATGATTCCATGCCGGAAATCAACAATGCGACCACTTTGAACATGCTCGATGTGGAGAATGGGGCGACCCGCCTGGGTAATTCGGATATCTATATCAACGCAGCGAACAACTTTCAGACAAACGAATGCCTGATCGCCGAGATCGGTCCATCGAAAGGGATCGGAAAAGTCATTTCGCCCCAAGTCGGCAACAGCCTGGTCTACCAGGCAGCCGTAACACCAGGAAACCTTTACCAGGCCTTCAAACAAGAAGCCGTGAAGCAATTCCCGTCGGGAAAGTTCGCATTGGCACTGGCAGGAGACTACTATCAGTTCCATGTCGAATCCGAGATTATGAAAGAAGAGAAAAGGGTAGGAGCTGTCATCCGGTTTGCCTTAATCAATCCTGAAGCAGACGGGCTACCCGCCTACGACAGCACGATCGGGACGGTGGTAAACGGTTCTAAAAATGAAATCGTCTATGAATTTCCCAAGGGTACGGAGTTTCAATACGACAACAGCCTGGAAGATATCTTTAATATTTCGACCGAAGGCGGCGTTCTGAAGGTAAGCATGTGGGTCTCATGGATCGATACACGAGGCAACTACACCATTTTTGCCCGACATAACGAGGTGTTTACGAAAGTATATATCAAAGTGGAATAATCAGAACATTCCCTGCACTTTATAAACAAATTCCATCCACACCCAATATCGGATCGCCTTTCCGAGAAACATAGAGATAGCCACGATCCAGATATTGGCGCGGAGGAAACCGAGCGCCACAGCGATAAAATCGCCTATACCGGGAAGGAAGACGAAAAAGCCCATCCAGGAACCTTTCCCTTTTATCCAATCTTGTACTTTTTGCAATTTGGCAGCATCCAGTTTCAGATATTTCTCTATCCATTCGACCTTGCCCAGCATACCCAACCAATAACAACTCATACCGCCCAGAAAATTACCCAGCGTAGCTGCAATCATACAGGGCCAATAGGCTGCTCCCGCCAACAACACGCCAGTCAGAACGACCTCGCTGCTGAACGGCAAAACGGTAGCAGCCAAAAAAGAGGCGATGAACACACCAATATATCCGTATTCTATAAGAAATTCCATATGCGAATGAATAGAGTGACAATCAAGACTGCCACAATTGTAAAAAACGACCAAAACACGATCTTGCCACGTGTCACCGTAAAGAAATGGGCGATCAGGATAGAGGCAGGTACACAAGCTGTTTCCAGAAACTCTTCCGAAACCTGTTCATAGAGGAAGTAAAGGCTGAATGCCCATACGGACATCGCAATCAGGAACGAGAGAAACTGACGAGAGCGAAGCGAATCTTCCGTATCATGCATGACGATATTCAGGGAAGCGACAACCGTCAACAGAGCAATCGCCATGATACTGATCCAATCCAGCAACACTATTCCATCTGTCGCCAAGAGGCGCACCTTGAAAAGTGTCGAGAAAGGAACGCTGAACAGCGTAAAATCCTTCTGCCAGACACACCATCCCAACAAGAACCAATATACCGTTGCCACCCCTAACAAAGAAGCAATAAAGGTACGGGGAGTCAGCGAACGAAAATTATACATCCCCAGCCAAAACAACGGCAGAAACCAGAGCAAATGAACCCAAAGCAGACTACCGATACCGATCAGCAGGGCGGCACTGTAGGCCTTCTCTCTCGCTTCGGGGTCATGATAGGCAGTGAACAACTGGTAAATCGCCAGGATCAGGCAGAAAACACCGACCGAAGTCGATTTCAAAGGAAAGAAGTCGGGATTCGTACTGATGAACAGGACATAAAAAAGGAAAGGCAACATCGTTTTCTCCCGTATTAACACCAACACATAGTTCGCACGATGCAACAGGAAAGCTCCTCCGAACATCAACACCATCCCGATGATATAGGTAAATTCTTTACCTGGCAATGCCTGGCAAATCGTATTCCAGAGGGGAGTAGCCGAAACCTCGCCGTAAACAGGATAGCCCACGGAATACAAATAACTGACCATCCAACAGACGATACACGCCAATAAAACCGGCACGAATGTCGGTAGAGCAGAAAAGTCGAATCGACGGCTGTATTTATTATAAGCTACTCTCATTTTTAATCGTTATGAGGGTGTGTCAAATTGATATTACCGGACGCAGATGACTCAGAATACACAGACGGACACAGATTTATTTTGTCGATAATTAATAATATCTGCACTCGTCTACGTTGTCTGCATTCCATGAATACCGAGATCTGACACACCCTCATCATCATGTATAACGACAATTTATAAATCGAATCCGATATCGCTACGGAAATATTTCTTTTCGAAATCGATGAGCTTGGCACCGGCGAAGGATCGGGCAAGAGCTTCTTCCTTGTTAGCTCCGTAAGAGCTGACAGCGATGACACGACCGCCACTGGTCAGGATCTGTCCATCGTCAGCTTTTGTTCCGGCATGAAAAACGATGTTTTCGACGGAAACCTTATCCAGGCCACTGATAACCTTTCCTTTTTCATACGCTTCAGGATAACCGCCGCTTACCAACATAACCGTTACGGCCGCACGCGGATCGTGCACCAGTGTACGGCTACCCAAATTACCTTCGGCCACACCCTCCAACAGTTCAACCAAGTCGCTCTGAATACGCAACATGACGACTTCTGTTTCCGGATCTCCCATACGACAATTATATTCGATCACCATCGGTTCGCCCTTCACATTGATCAGACCGAGGAAGACAAAACCCTTATAATCGATATTTTCCGCTTTCAACCCTTCGATCGTCGGGCGAATAATACGCTCGTCCACCTTCTGCATAAACACCTCGTCGGCAAAAGGAACCGGAGACACGGCTCCCATACCACCTGTATTCAGACCTGTATTGCCTTCGCCGATACGCTTGTAGTCTTTTGCTACCGGGAGCACCTTGTAACTTTCACCATCCGTCATCACGAACACGGAACATTCGATACCGTCCAGAAACTCTTCAATCACGACCGTCTTGCTGGCATCGCCAAACATACCGCCTAGCATATCGCCCAGTTCCTTCTTCGCTTCTTCGAGCGTGTCGAGGATCAACACACCTTTACCGGCAGCCAGACCATCGGCCTTCAACACATAGGGAGCCTGCAATTCTTCAAGGAAAGCATATCCTTCTTCTAAATTTCCGGCTGAGATACTCTTATAACGGGCTGTCGGGATGTTATGACGCATCATGAACGCCTTCGCAAAATCCTTGCTACCTTCCAGTTGCGCTCCCTCTTTCGAAGGGCCTATTACCGGAATACCTGCCAGGGCTGCATCGCTTTTGAAATAGTCATACACTCCTTTCACCAACGGATCTTCCGGGCCTACCACCACCATATCGATATGGTTTGCCAAGGCTAATTCCTTGATAGCAGGGAAATCGTCCGCCTTGATATTTACATTCGTACCTACCAATGCAGTACCTGCATTACCGGGAGCAATGAATAACTGATCCACTTTCGGGCTTTGAGCAATCTTCCAGGCTATTGCATGTTCGCGGCCGCCTGAGCCTAATAAAAGAATATTCATTTTTTTATAATTGACGAGGGTGTGTCAAATTGATATTACTGGACGCGGATGACGCAGAATACACAGAGGGACGCAGATTTATTTTGCTGATAATTAATAATATCTGCGTTAATCTGCGCTCTTCTGCGTTATCTGCGTCCCATGAATACCGATATTTGACACACTCTCATCTCTTTTTAATGGTTATTATTTTTTTTGTTCTTTTCCTAATTGTCCATTGTCAATTCTTAAGATAGTCATCGAAATAGCGCGTTATCTTCTCATACAGATGCGGACGGTCTTTGCCGATCACATTATGCAGATGGCGGGGATAAACGAAATAGTCAGGATATGTATCCGCATCCACACAAGCTTTCAAGAATCCTAAACTGTGCTGCCAGACAACAACCGGATCAATATCTCCGTGGATCAACAGCAAATGTCCCTTCAGGTTACCCGCTTTCAATTTCAGGTTGGCATTCTTATAACCTTCCGGATTGTCCTGAGGACGGTCCATATAGCGCTCGCCATACATAATCTCGTAGTTACTCCAGTCGATCACCGGACCACCGGCAACTCCCACTTTGAACAATTCCGGATAAGAGCACATCAGGTTCGTTGTCATAAAACCGCCGTAGCTCCATCCATGCACGCCAATACGGTCGGCATCGACATATGGAAGTGATTTCAGGTACTCGACACCTTTTACCTGATCCGCCATCTCGTTCACACCTAAATTACGATGTATGACATTTTCGAAAGCCTGTCCCCGATTTGCCGATCCCCGACTGTCGAGCGTAAAGACCACATATCCGCGTTGAGCCATATAGATATCCCAACCACCTACACCGTTCTTCCATCCGCCTGTTACCAACTGGGCGTGTGGGCCACCGTACACATAAACGATCGTCGGATATTTCTTCGTCTCATCCAGACCGACAGGTTTTACCAGACGGAAATTCAAATTAGTGACACCATCCGCTGCCTTGATCTTTCCGGTAACGATTTCCGGCATCGCATATCCTTCATACGGATCTTTCGCCGTCAGCAATGTTCGTAAGGTTTCTCGCTTCTGTCCGTCAATAATCGAAATTTCACGTGGAACGTCAGGAGCAGAATAGCTGTCGATCAGATATTTGCCAGACGCGCTAAGTTGCGTGGCATGCACTCCCTGCAAACCTCCCGAAGTCAATTCGTAAGAAGTCCCCTTTTTTAGGTCCAGACGCGATGTTCCGACATACAAAGCATCGCCATAACTGAACGAGCTCAGCATCGACGGCCTTGTGGAAGAGAAGAACAACGCCTTTCCCTTTGCATCGAAACCGAGGATATTCAAAACTTCCCACTCGCCTTCCGTCAACTGTTTCAACAATTCTCCCTTCGTATTATACAGATACAAATGATTATAACCATCGCGCCGGCTCTGCCAGATAAACTGGTCCGGGTTATTCGGCAGGAAAAGCACCGGATGTTGCGGCTCTACATAATGCTCATTCTTTTCGGTAAACAGATCCGCCTCTTTCTCACCCGTCAAAGCGGAATAGCGTACCAGATGCATCTCATTCTGATCCCGGTTCAGTTCGGCAATATAAATACTCTTTTCATCCGGGCTCCAGGCTATATTCGTCAGGTACTTTTCCTTCGGTAATCCGGTTTTCAACCAGACAGTTTTTCCGGTCGCCAAGTTGTAGACACCAACTGTCACCTCATGGCTTTTCATCCCAGCCATCGGGTATTTGTGCGGTTCGGCTTTCGCACAGCGGGCGGTAATGTCGACAAACGGATAGTCCGTCACCATGCTTTCATCCATCCGGTAGAAAGCCAGCGCCGAACCGTTCGGGGACCAGAAAGTCCCTTTATGGATACCAAACTCGTTCTGATGAACGGACTTCCCGCAGACAACACCTTCGGCCGTTTCGGACGTCACGATACTGACAGCGTTATCCGGTGAAAGGATTTTCAGATTATCACCCTCCGTAAAAGCCAAATAACCATTGGCCGGACAAAAGTCGAAGTTCTCCCACGAGCTGTTCAAGTCATACGTGCTCACAATCCTGTTTTCCAAAAAGTCGTAATGGAAACGATGGCGCTTGGCATTAAAAGCAAGCACCGGCTGATCTTTATAAGGAGCCGAGAAGAAGGGCATGCTCCCAACCGTCTGTGCACCGGCCACCGTAAGCGCTTCATTCAGCTGCTGGCGGGTAAAAGCAAGTTTCACCTCCTTTGTCGATTCTCCACTCATCATGCTGTCACCCTTGACATACAGATATATATCTCCGCACCATTGCAACTGTTTCAAGTTGTGGGGCACAAAGTGGCTTTGCGTCTTCCCTCCGGGAATCAGATCATGCAAAGTGAACTGTCTGTCTTGTCCTATCATCGACAACGGATTTATAAGTGCCAAAGCACAGAATACACCTAAGATATTAAGCCTCAAAGTCATCCTTACCTCTTCTTTTGAATGGTTTCTTAAACGAACGGTCGCCGAACTTCCTATCTCCAAACTTTTTCTTACCGCCAAAATCCTCATCATCCTTAAAATGCCTCTTGACAGGGCGTTTGCCGCCAAAATCCTTACGGGCTGGACGACCATCTGCGCGATCATCGCCAAAATAGCGTTTGCCGGGGACAAAAGGAGCCCGTTCGCTGTCGTCTTCAGCATGTGCAGCGGCAAAACGACGGTCAGGACGATCCATGCGGTCGGTACGGAAGTTCGGACGTGACTGACGATCCGGTTTACGTTCGAAAGAAGGTTTTTCCGGACGGGAAGGACGTGCTTCGCCCTCTTCGCTCAACGCTTTTTTATAATCTTTGTTCTTCCCTTCGAATATGTCATAGCAACGGTATTCACATTCCAGCGATCCGTTCATAAGCTTCATCTTTTCGCTCGGCTTCAGGCCGATCTTGTCGAAACATTCATCCTTATAACTCAGAATCCAAACCTTATAGCCGGTAAACACATGTTTGACACGTTCACCAATCATGTTGTACAATCCTAACAGGTCACGACTGGAAATACGTTCTCCATAAGGAGGATTCGTCACCATGATGCCCGGCTGTGGAGCCTCCGTGCATTGCTGGAACGGCTGGGTCTTGAGTTCGATATATTTCATCAGGCCGGCACTGCGGATATTCTTCTCGGCAATCTCGATCGCTGCCGGATTGATATCAGCCCCATAACATTTGAAATTAAACTCACGTTCCTGGCTCTCGTCGTTATAGATGCGGTCGAACAATTCCTGGTCAAAGTCGATCCATTTCTCGAAAGCGAACTCCTTACGATGCACGCCCGGTGCAATATTCAAAGCAATCATCGCCGCTTCGATCAACAGCGTACCGGAACCGCACATCGGATCGACGAAATTCGATTCGCCTTTCCAGCCTGTTTTCAAGATCATACCGGCAGCCAGCACTTCATTCAACGGGGCTTCCGTCTGGTCCACACGATAACCACGCTTATGCAAGCTCTCGCCTGAACTGTCAATAGAAAGCGTACAATCGTTATGAGAAATATGAATATTGATATACAGATCCGGATTGTTTACACGGACAGAAGGGCGTTTCTGCTCCTTCTCCATGAAATAATCCACGATCGCATCCTTCGTACGATAAGCAACAAATTTGGAGTGATTGAAATCTTCAGAGTAGATTACAGAGTCGATGGCAAACGTCTTGTCCAAAGACATGTAGTTTTCCCATTTCACCTTCTTAACCTCTTTATAGACAGTATCGGCGTCTTTAGCTTTAAAGTGATAAATAGGCTTCAAGATACGCAATGCCGTACGACAATAGAAGTTGGCTTTGTAAAGCACTTCCTTATCTCCGGTAAAGGAAACCATCCGGCGGCCAATCTGAATATCGTTGGCACCTAAAGATAATAACTCGCCGGCCAGTATTTCTTCCAACCCATAAAGGGTCTTGGCCACCATTTCAAATGTCTCGCTCATTTCAATTGACAATTGACAATGGACAAAACAATTGACAATTAGATATTGCTCTTGTTTGTCTCATTGCATATTAATACTATAATGTTTTTATTATTTTCTCTCTTTAATTGTCAATTGTCAATTATCCATTGTCAATTGACTGACGGTAGCGCCTGCCGGAACATCCTCTGTGATCCAGACGTTACCGCAAATCGTGGCTCCTTCACCGACATGAATCCTACCTAACAAAGTTGCATTGGAATAGACCGTCACATGGTCGCCCAAGACCGGATGGCGCGGCACACCACGTATTGCATTCCCGTTTTCGTCGGGTGGCAGTTTCTCTCCTGCCAAACTGACCCCCTGGAAGATACGGACGTGGTTTCCGATCACACTGGTCTCCCCGATAACGGTTCCCGTCCCGTGGTCGATCGAGAAATAGTGTCCGATCTCCGCACCCGGATGGATATCGATACCAGTCTCCGAATGGGCCATTTCAGTAATCATGCGGGGAATAAAGGGGACGCCCAACCGGTATAGCTGGTGCGCAATGCGATAGTTGCAGACAGCCCGGAAACCGGGATAACAAAAAATAACCTCGTTGATGTTCTGCGCAGCGGGATCTCCGTTGAAAGCGGCTTCAGCATCCGTTGCCAACAGGCTGCGCATTTCGGGAAGCATCCGGATAAAGGCTTCCGACAGTTTCTCCGCCTCGGCAAGGATCTTTTCTTCGGGACAGGAGACACAGGTAGTATCAGCAAAACAGAGTCCTGCATAAATCTGCCTGGAAAGCAGCGTATGCAACGTTCCGACATTTACACCAGTATGAAAACGGATTGTCTGCTTGCTGATCCGTGCGTTCCCGTAATAACCGGGGAAAAGGATTGCCCGGCATAAATCGATGATCTCTTTCAGCACTTCACCCGAGGGTAGCGCCTCTTCATCGCGGTAAGCATGAAACAGTTGTTGGTAAGACCCCTCGTCCGAGAGCATCTCAACTGTTTCATTCAAAACCTTGCTATGCTTTTGCAATCCCATTATTCAGCAATATCATATTTGGCAACAAAAGTAAAAAGAAATTGACAATTGGCAATTGACAATGGACAATTATTTGCCCATCATACAACGCTTTATCCAAAAAGACAAATCACCCCATAACCTCAACCTTCAATTTTCAGCTTATTATGCGGTGCCCCGAATTCCTTGCAGGTCACTTCGTCCATTTCCACAATCCATATTTTGACATTCTTCACAGCCGGATCGGAATAGCGAAATTCTTTATCCGAATACTGTTTCATAATGATATCCAAAGCTTCCGTTTTTTTATCGAAATCTTCTTCAAAGCGGACTTTACCCCAGCAAATCACGCTCTTGGAGCGCATCCGGTAACTACAAGCGACCTCCGGATGCTGGAAAACAAGATCATGGTCCGTGCTGAACGTAATACAGACGCGCGGATTCCGTTCTAAAATGGATATACTCCGTCCTTCTTGTGCCGAATGCAGGTATATAACACCATCACGGTAACCAAAGTTCATCGGTAATACGTAGGGAGTCCCATCCGTATCGGCCAGTCCCACATAGCAAATATCACACTTCTTAATAGTCTCTTCAATCAGTTCTTTGTCGGTATGTACTAATGTCTTCATTTATCATTTCTATTTTTATCCCTACAAACATACAAGTTTTTTATCTTTTTCAAGTTGCTCCCACAGGATATATTTATTGCATCCTCTTACAAAGGCAAAATGGTCATCCTCATTTTTCTATTGACACGTCATACTATCATAACAAAGGTTCTTTGTCAGTTTAAGGGCAGCATTTCGCAATCAAAACCCAACAAATAAAAGAAATTGACCTCGACAAGCGCTACCGGATGAGGATCCAACTATCCTAAATGAGGGACGATACGAACCGATGGATGCCCGATCCAACATTCCTGTATTTCTTGCCGTCAGGCAAAATGACCGTAGCAGTCGTATTGATGGGTATCTCGACTGTCAACTCGCACGAATCCGCTTCTATCCGCCAGTCCGAGCGGACAGGGCCATAAAGGGATTGATACGAACCGCTGCAATAAGTGAGGCCCCCCACAGGTTGAGGAGCGATGACTATGTGTTTCATCCCCGGTTCCGCTTCATCATAACGGATTCCGGCAAGTGTCCGGTAAAACCAAGCCACCACGCTGCCGAACATCGGATGGCAACGGGATGCCTTTCCTTCCCACCGCTCCCATAAACAGGAATAACGGTCGTCCATCACATACCCGAACCCCGGCATCTCGTGCTGGTTCATCAACTGGAAAGCGATATCGGCACGTCCGTTATCACTTAATACTTTCAGGAGCAAAGGTGTTGCCATAATACCCGTGTCAAAATGATTTCCTATACTATCTAGATGAGCAAGCAAAACGTTGAACACGGCTTCCTTTTCATCTTCCGGCACCATTCCGAAAGCCAACGGGAATACATCCGCACCTTGTCGCCCTTCCCAATAATGATGGGTCGATGGGTTGAAAAAGACAGTATTGAAATCCTGCCTAATCTGTGTGCACAGCTGGTCAAAGTACAGTCTGTCTTCTTCTTTCCCTAAAACGGCTGCTACCTTTGACATCAAGTCTGCCGAATGATAGTAATAAGCCGTATTAACCAGCGGTTCGGGCAGTTCCATCTTCTTCCCCGGCGCACACCAATCCCCCAGGCACCAGCCATTCGGTTCTTCCCGGACGATGATTCCACGGGTGTCAGTCCTCGTACCCAGATAGGCAACCCATTGTTTCATGCCTTCATAATGACAGTTCAACAAAACCGTATCGCCATAATAACAATAATAGGCCCAGGGCATAATCACATAAGCCGAGCCCCATGCCGGGCCACCTCCTCCGCCACCGAAGGGAGCGGTATGCGGAACATAGCCGCTCTTCCGGTTCCGGGCGTCCTCCATATCGTCAAACCATTTCCGGTAAAACTGGGTCATATCGAAAGACAAGATAGAACTTTCCACGACTACCTGCGCGTCTCCGGTATAGGCCAGCCGCTCCCGGTGCGGACAGTCACTGCTGATACTACCGTGGAAGTTATTTTTTTGCGTTCGCAGGTAAACCTCGTTGATCTTGTTAAACAATTCGTTCGAACAACTGAAACTTCCGGCAGGCCGTGGATCGGTATGCACGACTTTTGCCATCAGACTTTCCCTGCTCATCCTGACCTGTCGGGATATAACTTCGATATAGCGAAACGTATGCCAAGTGAAACGCGGCTCCCATTGTTCTACTCCACCACCCCGCAATGTATAAAGGTCCACCTGCCCGAAATCATCCTTCTCCTCTCCGATAAAGCGGAGCTTTATCCGGTCTCCGGCATCGCCTTGCACCTTTATATGCGCCCAGCCTGAAATCATCTCCGGAAATGCATACCAATAAGTAGAATCATTTTTCTGTTCGCAGCTTACCGGCTGCAATGTCCGGGTAATTTTCTCATGAGGGGCAAGTTGTGCATGCAGGCAGCCCTCCGGTGCCCTCACCAGAAGAGCTTTCTTCCAGGAAGAATCCTTATACCCGTTCCGGTTCCAGCCGTCCAGTTCCAGCCGGGCATCATATTCTTCACCTGTAAATATGGCGTCATGCAATAAAGGACCAGTCGTTGTCTTCCAGCTATCATCCGTAGCGACCAGTTCCGTCGATCCATCGGCATATTCTATCTCCAACTGACAGAGCAATCGGGGCGTATCGTACCACATACAACCTTCCACCGTCCGGTCGCGTTGATTATACCAACCGTTTCCCAACAGGACCCCAACCGTATTCTCCGCCTCCTGTACCAAAGGCGTAACATCAAACGTATTATAAAGAACCCTTCGAGCAGATTGATCGTCAAAGAAATACAACATCTTTTTGAGCGAACGACGGTCGAAATTGGTAACAGCGGGAGCCAATACCTGATCACCTACCCTTTCGCCATTCAGATACATTTCATAAAAGCCCAGTCCGCATATATAAACTTTCGCTTGCTTGACCGGCTTGTTTATACGGAATGTTTTACGGAAATAAGGAGCCGGGCCGGTCAATGTCGAATCGGGATAGCAATCCTCCCGGTTACCGATCCATCGGGCTTCCCAGTCGGACGGTTTCAACAATCCCATCGTCCATCTCCCTGTTTCACTCCAGGGCGAAACCTCTCCTTCTTCATCCCAAACCATCGTTTTCCAATAAAGCGTTTGCCTGGAATCAAGCGGTTTCCCCTCATATCCAACCTGGCAGGAACGGGAAGAGACTATTTTTCCGGAATCCCAAAAATCCGCTTTCCCTTCAGCCAACAGGGAAAGGGTACTTGCTACAAGGACACGGTAGGCCGTTTGTTTTTTCGCTTGCCCAGAGGATTGCAACTGCCAACTTAACAAAGGCTTTTCATTCTCCACCGCAACCGGATCTTCCAGATATTCACACCGAAGATTGCAGACAGATATTCTTTCCTGTCCCGAAACAGAAACCACCAGCCCCCAGAGGAAAGAGAGTAACAGACAATAATACTTCATAACATTAAGATCAACTAAGTTTCCACAATATCCAATGTACAAATATATAGATATACCAGCATCCGCCACTTACAAATTTGGGAATTAATCATGCAGAAATGATACAAAAAGATAGATTTCCAACCACAAAAATAAAAGGGCCGAAACTTTCATTCCGACCCTTTTGTTCTGTGAGTTGTCTCACGAGGATTCGAACCTCGACAGACAGAACCAAAAACTGTAGTGCTACCATTACACCATGAGACAATCCGGCGCTTTATCTAAAGCGATGCAAAGGTAAGAATAAAATCTTACCTTGCAAGCATTTTTTGTAAAAAATCCAAACAGTTTCTTATTTTACGATCAGTAAATAGTAGTTCTTCTTACCTCTCTGAACTAGCAAATATTTCTCATCCAGCAGGGAAGAACAGTCGATAACCATATCCTGATCCGTCAGTTTTTCCTTATTTACACTGATGCCACCACTCTGAACCAGCTTGCGCATTTCACCTTTCGACGGGAAAATCGCCGCCTTTTCAGTGAACAGATCAATCGCCTTGACACCGGCACTCAACTCGTCGCGGGAAACTTCGAACTGGGGAACGCCGTTGAACACATCCAACAATGTCTGTTCGTCCAAATGTTTCAAAGCTTCCGACGTAGAGTTTCCGAACAGGATGTTAGAAGCTTCGACAGCAGCATCGTAATCTTCCTGGGAATGAACCATGATCGTCACTTCCTTTGCCAAACGTTTCTGCAACGGACGGAGATGCGGCGCCTCTTCCTGTTCCTTGATCAGAGCATCGATTTCATCCTTGGGAAGATCGGTAAAGATCTTGATATATTTGGCAGCATCAGTATCACTCACATTCAGCCAGAACTGGTAGAATTTGTAAGGAGAAGTGTAACGACGATCCAACCAGACATTGCCAGATTCAGTCTTGCCGAACTTGCCTCCGTCGGCTTTCGTAATCAACGGACAAGTCAAAGCAAAAGCCTCGCCGCCCAACTTACGGCGGATCAGCTCCGTACCGGTCGTGATATTCCCCCACTGGTCGGTTCCTCCCATCTGCAGCCGGCAGCCTTCGTGCTCATACAGATACATATAATCGTATCCCTGAAGCAACTGGTAAGAGAATTCCGTAAACGACATGCCGACAGAAGATTCGCGGCTCAGACGTTTTTTAACAGATTCTTTAGCCATCATATAGTTAACAGTGATATGTTTACCGATATCACGGATAAAATTCAGGAAAGAATAATCCTTCATCCAGTCGTAATTGTTTACCAACTTGGCAGCATTAGGTGCGTCCGAATCGAAATCCAGAAACTTGGACAACTGCTTTTTAATGCTATCCTGATTATGACGAAGCGTTGCTTCATCGAGCAGGTTACGTTCTGCCGACTTCATTGAAGGGTCTCCGATCATACCGGTAGCTCCGCCGACCAGAGCAATAGGACGGTGTCCTGCACGTTGGAGATGTTTCAGCATCATAACCGATACCAGGTGACCGATATGTAATGAGTCAGCCGTCGGGTCAATACCTACATAAGCAGAAGTCATCTCTTTTTGCAACTGTTCTTCTGTTCCGGGCATCATATCAGCGATCATGCCCCTCCATGTTAATTCTTCAACAAAATTCATCGTTTTAGATTATAGTATTAATTGAATGCGGACAAAGGTACGACTTTATAATTGAAAATGGAGAATTGAGAATTGAAAATTAGGGTATAACAGTGATTTAAGGTAGATGAAGGATATCGCGGACATTTTCGGCAATCTGCCCGGCGAACTGTTCAAGCCGAAGATTCAAGGAAGCCGAAAGGTTCCGGTAGACAGTACGGATATCGATTTCGCGATCGTCCGTTTCGGCAAACAAGTAGCCAGGCCATGCTTCGTGCACAGCTTCGGGATGGAAATGCTCACCAAAAGAAAGATAAAAGCCCTGTCGGATCAATTGTCTGGCCAATACTGCATTGCCACGAAAGCCATGAATCACCCAGGGCATACGGGGCTTAAGTTCCTTTTTCAACGCAATCAGCTCGTCCCAGGCTTTCACGCAGTGTATGATTAAAAAGATGCCGAGGTTTTCTGCAAAAGCTGCCGATACTTTGAAGATTTCCTGCTGACATTCCAACGATGCTTCCACCAATTTATCAAGGCCAGTCTCGCCGATTGCCACCACGCCCGGAAGCATTACCTGCCGTTTAAGGTCGGTTAGTTGTTCTTCTACATCATATATATACCAGGGATGAATACCGACAGAATGGAACAACCCCGTTCCCGCGCTCGACGCGGGATCGCACAAGCAACCGGCAGTATCCGCTTTTTCTAATCGCGATATGACCTGTCCCGGATGTGATCCCGCGTCGAGCGCGGAAACAAGACAGTTGACTATGGCGACATCTTCCGGATAGACGGGCAAATGGTGAGTATGTATATCGTAATAAACCATACTTTACGGAACAGGATCATATCCGCTTCCTCCCCAGGGATGGCAACGGAGAATACGTTTGACAGCCAGATACAATCCTTTTATAGGACCATGTTTTTTGAGAGCCTGCACAGCATATTCGGAACAAGTAGGCGTGTACCTGCACGATGCCGGCGTCATAGGAGAGATGCAATATTTATAGAAATAGACCGGCAACAACAGAAGGGAAGTAAAAAAACGCTTTATCATACTTTGTCACGAAGTATGTTCAATGCCTTTGTCATGGCTTTTTCCATATCGGCAAAAGGATGGATTTCTTTGTCCAAATAGAGGAAAGCAACCAGCATCCGCTTGTCTTTTTCCACCAGCGGATCAATCAGGTCATATTTGCGCACCCGATAGGCTTCGCGGACCTGGCGTTTGATCAGATTCCGTTTTACTGCACGTCTGAATTTCTTTTTGGGGACACTCACCAGGATAGATACCGGAGCCAATGCCTCTTCCTCCACCGGTAAATAAACGACCCGCAGTGGAAACGCCACAAACGATTGCCCTTTTGCAAACAACAGGTCAATGTAACGTTTCCACGACAGGCGCTCTTCTTTTGAAAGGGTATACCTTCTATTTACCATTCTTTTTGTTACTACCCATCTCTTTTTTCAGATACAATTCAAGGGCAGCCGTCATAGACGGAGCTTCGGGAGTCGGCGCTTCCACATCCAAACGCAAACCGGCTTCTTTCACCGCTTTGGCTGTTGTCGGGCCGAAACATCCGATCTTTATATCTTCTTGTTTGAAGTTCGGGAAGTTCTTCAGCAGAGAAGAAATTCCCGAAGGGCTGAAAAATACCAGCATATCATAGTCAAACTTCTCGTCTTTAGAGAAATCATTGCTTACAGTGCGGTACATAACAGCTTTCGTAAAAGAAATCTTCTTCGCTTCTAACATAGTTAACAAATCATCTTTATGCACATCGGAAACGGGCACAAGATATTTTTCTTTTGCATGCTTGCCGATAACTGTAACCAGATCATCCAACTTTCCTGTCTGTCCAAAAAAGATTTTACGCTTTCTATACACAATATATTTTTGCAAATATACGGCAATGGCCTCAGTCATACAGAAATACTTCATCGTTTCAGGAATGGCAACACGCAGTTCCTCACACAGGTGAAAGAAATGATCGATCGCCGTACGAGCCGTAAAAACAACAGCCGTATGATCCAAAATAGAAATTTTCTGCTGTCTGAACTCCTTAGATGAAAGAGGTTCTACTTTAATGAATGGACGGAAGTCAATCTCAACTCCATACTTCTCTGCAATGTCGAAATACGGGGACTTCTCGGATGCAGGCTTCGGTTGTGATACCAGCAACTTTTTGATGTTCAATGCCATAGAGTACTTGTCTCGATAAAGTTATACAAATAAACCATACCTTCGTACAAAAATACCAGAGGTAAAATTTCTTGGGTGCAAAGGTACAAACTTATATATAATAATCCAGTACTTTTCTTGTGAAATATCCGTATTGTCTTATAAATTATTACAAAACGACACAAAATATAGAAAATACAAAACATTGCTATCGGTATAGTTACGTGTGTCCCGACAAACACTAACCACAACACCGGAATGTACAAAGAGACTCCCCAAATCCCCATAATAGCATTATAACTCGTCTTCCATAACTTATATTTATTGGGGTCGGCAAACACGCTGCCCAGGAGGTAATAACAGCATTGTTTAAACTGATAAAACAGGAATAAAACGCAAAAAACCGTTCCGATCGTCGATAAAACCGCCTGCCATTCCATATAATTTACAAATCCGTATATCCTGCCAATTGCAATCAGGGCAATACTCGAAAGGAACAATACCTGAAATGTCATAAAATTACGGAAGAAGAAAACGCTTTTCCCCACCACATCGTCAAATAGATTCTGCCTTTCTTTCACGAGAAAAGCATCTTTCAGCATCTTCACAAACAACTGGAAATTCGCCCGGAACACAAAAGAAAAGACAATAAACAGGAATAACAGCAGGGAGAAGATGACATCATCCACCAACTGCCCGTCCCACAAGCGAATGCCCACATATCCTTCAAATATATTCATGTTCCCTGCGTATTACAGGTGCAAAGATAATCAAAAAAGAAAGGCAAGCTTACCCGACAAGCTTGCCTTCTCAAACAATCAACCGTTATGAATAACGATCTTAGAAACTATCTTAAATATTGTAGTACTGTTCCCAGCCTTTACGCGGCATTTCGCCAACCAACATCTGGTTCATAACCGGATCGTTCACGATCTGCTTCGTGTCGCGGTCGAATACAATCTTGCGGTTCATGCGCTGTGCCAACACGCCGAGGCAGAACACCTGGCTCAACGGACCTGCGATAGAGAACGGAGAACGAGTCTTTTCCTTACCCTGGCAAGCCAACAGGAAGTTTGCGTAGTGATTGGACGGACTCTTCTGGTATTCCGGCAATTTCGGATTCATATCTTTAGCTACCTGATCAGGAATAACAGACAAAGTGCTACCATGAGAACCACCCTTGAATGTCAAAGTCTTTGTATAGATTTCCTTACCCGGATTCAGTTTAGCCAACTGCAGTTTGCCACCAGCAACCGTCGGGATATTCGGATCGACATCAGAAGAACCGTAGTTTTCAGGAACAGGAGGAATATTATCCAGACCGTCATACCAAGTAATATCGACACCCGGCATATCTTTTCTTTCCGGGAATCTGAACAGGATACGGGAAGACATCGGGAAGAAGAACGGGTTGTGATCTTTCAGATACAACGGGTTTACTTCCGTAGGCAAACCAAGATCCAGGAATTCGTGGGCAGTATCGATGATGTGAGCTCCCCAGTCGCCCAATGCACCCATACCGAAATCATACCAGCAACGCCACTGTCCCAAATGATAATCGTGATTATATTCGTGGAACGGACGAACACCTAACCAAGTGTCCCAATCCAACGTTTCGGGAACCGGTTCACCCATCGGCAGATGTGTAATGTTCGGGTTCCAGTTATGCCAACGGCGCGGAGAGTTCATGTGAGCTGTGATAGCGGTAACGTCCTTGATCAAGCCGGCTTCTTTCCATGCCTTGAACTGGAAGTAGTTGGCTTCCGAGTGTCCCTGGTTACCCATCTGTGTAACAACACCGAATTTCTTTTCGGCACGCATCATCACTTCAATTTCCTGGAAGGTGCGGGCCATCGGTTTTTCTACATATACGTGTTTTCCATGAGCCATTGCCTCGATCGTGATCGGGAAATGGGAATGGTCCGGTGTACCAACTGTAACGGCGTCGATCTTGTCGGCCATCTTGTCGAACATCTGGCGGAAATCCTGGAAACGCGGTACTTTCGGGAACATCGAAATAAGTTTCTGAGTATGAGGCGCACCCATATCTACATCACAAAGTGCAACAACTTCGCACAAACCGGTTTTATACAGTTCGCGTGCAATCTCGCCCCCACGGTTACCGATACCGATAAAAGCGATTCTCACCTTTTCGTTGGCACTGACAAAAGGAACACCCGGCATGGCATTGGCCTTGGACGGAATCCAGAAAGAAGGAATTGCTGCCGCAGCTGAAAGAGCGGCTGCCCGTTTCAGGAACGAGCGACGTGAAATATCTTCAGATTTCATGGTAAATATATTAGATAAATTATTAATGTTTGCGTGCACATAACAACTTCACAAAAGTAGATATTTTTTTCTTACACAAAAACTTTCTCAAGGATTTTTACAAGCAAAAAGAAAGAAAGACACGTTTGCCATTCTGATAGCAAAAGACCGGACTTGCTATCAAACAGTACTGTTAAAATATATTACCCGCAAGGGTAATTCCAAATATATGCCCTACTAATCCTTTTTACATGGGGTAGCAGTGTCATTTTGTAACAAAAACTATATACATTTGTTCTATTAAAAATGAAAACAAAAGTGATATGAAGATCAGACAGATTCTATCCATCGGATGTTTCCTTTGGATACTTGCCACCCTCCGTTTGGCAGCACAGCAACCGGAAATACAGCCGCTACCCATAGACCCAAAAGTAAAATACGGACAACTCAGCAACGGGTTAACCTATTACATCCGACACAATGCGCAACCAAAAGACCGTGCGGATTTCTTTATCGCCCAAAATGTCGGATCGATCCTGGAAGACGAGAACCAACGCGGACTAGCCCATTTCCTCGAACATATGGCGTTCGATGGAACCAGGAACTTCCCCGGACATGGCATGGATGAATTTACCGAGAGCATCGGAATGCGCGGAGGCGAGAACTTCAACGCTTATACAAGTTTCGACGAAACGGTTTATATGATCATGAACGCTCCGGTCACCCACGAGAGTATCGTCGACTCCTGCCTGCTGATCCTGCATGACTGGTCGGGCTTCATCACGCTCGCAGATACGGCCATCGAAAAGGAACGGGGCGTGATCCGGGAGGAATGGCGCACGCGACAGGATGCCCAGGCGCGTATCTGGGAACAGCAGTTGCCGAAAATGTTCCCGGACAACAAATATGCACACAGGATGCCGATCGGCACGATCGACGTGATCGATAACTTCAAACCGGACGAGCTCCGGGCTTATTACAAGAAATGGTATCGTCCCGACCTACAAGGCATTATTATTGTAGGAGATATAGATGTAGACAAGGTAGAGGCAGCTGTAAAACGTATCTTTGCCGATATCCCTGCTCCAACCAATCCGGCCAAACGCGAATATACGGAAGTGGCAGACAATGACGAACCGCTTGTTTCCATCGCCACAGACAAGGAGGCTTCCAATATTATCCTTTCCATATTCTATAAGCACGACAAGATGCCGAAAGAGCTGTATGCTACCGGAGCAGGTTTGATGAAGGATTATATGGAGAATGTCGTTGAGACGATGATAAACGAACGCTTTGCCGAAATGATGCAAAAAGCGAATCCTCCCTTTGTTGCTGCCCAGGCTTCGGACGGTGATTTCATGATCGCCAAGACAAAAGGTGCTTTCACTGTTGCCGCCTTAGTAAAAGAAGGCGAGATAAACAAAGCGCTCGATGCACTTGTGACAGAGACGGAGCGGGTGAAACGGTACGGTTTCACGGCTTCCGAATATGATCGTGCCCGTATCAATGTCCTGAAACAATACGAATCACTGTTCAACGACCGCGACAAACAAAAGAACCGCTCTTACACGAACGAATATGTCCGCCACTTTACAGACGGAGGTTACATTCCAGGCATCGAAACGGAATATCAGCTAATCAGCCAGATCGCACCACAAATCCCAGTCGAGCAGGTGAATCAATACGCTCAGAGTTTGATCGGCGACAAAAACATCGTAATCGGGCTCACCGGCCCTGACAAGGCTGACATGAAATATCCGACCGAGACTCAATTATTAGAAGACTTTATCAAGGCACAACAATTGCCGGTCGAACCCTATGAAGAGACTGTTTCCAATGAACCGCTGATTTCCAAGTTGCCCGCTCCGGGGAAGATCAGAGAGATGAAGACGGACCCGCTGTTCGGCGCGACGGTCCTGACACTCGACAACGGCATCAAGGTCGTACTGAAACATACGGACTTCAAGAAAGACGAGATTCTGATGACGGCTACCAGTCCCGGCGGCAGCACCTTGTTCGGAGCGAAAGATATCGACAATCTGAAAGTGTTCAATGATGTTATTACGCTTGGCGGAGTCGGCAACTTCCCGGCAACCGATCTGAATAAGGTATTGGCAGGAAAGAAAGTCTCTTGTTCTCCCTCTATCGGCCTGAATACGGAAAATGTAAACGGTTATGCCTCTCCTACCGACCTAAAGACATTGTTCGAACTGGTTTATCTCTATTTCACGGCTCCACGTATGGATGAAGAGGCTTATACTTCCTTCGAGAATCGTATGATCGCACAGTTGAAAAACCTGGAACTGAACCCGATGGTGGCGTTCAGCGACACGCTGACAAAAGCGATTTACGACAATAACCCACGTGCCGCCCGCATCACGGCTGACGACTTCAGGCAGATCAGCTACCCGCGCATCATGGAGATGTACAAAGAACGGTTTGCCGATGCTTCAGACTTTGTCTTTACGTTCGTCGGAAATATCGACACAGACAGCATCCGCCCTTTTGTAGAACAATATCTGGCGACGCTTCCAGCCAAAGGACGCGTTGAAAAAGCCAATCCCGCCGAAGTGCCGGCTATCCGCACGGGCGAATACACGAATATCTTCAAACGCGCTCTGGAAACACCGAAAGCGTCGGTTGTCAACTTCTGGTCCAGCAAGATGGGATATAACCTTGAAAACATCCTCACCGCCACTATGTTGAAGCAAATTCTCGATCTGGTATACATGGAAAAAGTACGCGAGGATGAGGGAGGGACATACGGGGTGCAGACTTCCGCACAGATTTCTTCCTTCCCTGAAGGACAGACATTCCTGCAAGCCTATTTCGACACGGATCCGGCTAAACGGGAAAAGATGAACGCTATCGTCCGTACAGAACTGGATAACATCGTCAAGTCCGGCCCGCGCGATGAAGATTTCAAGAAGAGTCAGGACAATATCCTGAAGCGCCACGCAGAGAACTTGCAAGAGAATGTTTACTGGCTGACGACTTTGGATAATTATTACTTCCGCGGATTCAACGGCGAGACGACATACGAAGAAACGATAAAAGGTATCACCCCCGCCAATATCCAGGCTTTTGCCAAAAAACTGTTAGAACAGGGCAACCGGATCGAGGTAGTGATGGAGCCATAAGGCAAAATATAATTCAGACACAAATTACGCGGATTACGCGGATTTTTCATCTATAAATCCGTGCAATCCGCGTAATCCATGTCAAAAAAGAGATTTAATTCGTTTTCTTCTTCACTTTGAAATGGTCGAATCCTTCCCCGTATACACCAATAACGGCACTCTGCGAAACGAAAGCTCTCGGATCAATATCATTGATGATTTGGAAAATCGTATTAGATTGACTCTTTTTTGCTAAGACAAACATCATCTTCACTTGCTTCCCTGTATAAAGTCCGGTCCCATCGATTACAGTCACTCCCCTGTGCAAAGCATTAATCTCCCTGCCGATCTCTTCATATTTGCTGGAAATAATAAAGAACTGGACCGACTGACGAGAGCTGTTGACCACCTGGTCGATCATATATCCTGTAACAAACAAGGTTACATAACCATAGACCACCTTCTCCAAATCGTGCAGCACAAAATAACTGGATGCAATGATGATCATATCGCAGAGCATCACCATACGCCCTAAGCTGACATCCCGGTACTTATTGACGATAGCTGCCACGATATCCGTCCCTCCTGTACTGCCATTCGAGGCAAAAGCAACACCAATACCTCCTCCACAAAAGATAGCGCCCAAGATACAGGCCATGAAAGGTTGATCCTGCAAAAGCTGGAGTCCAGCCGTCAACTGCTGGATTACGGAAAGGAAAAAGGTCAGGACAAACACGGCAAAAATCGTCTTCACACTAAACTTCCATCCCAATATCTTGAGTGATAACAACAAAAGGAAGCCATTAATGGCAAAATAAGTGTATTGCACCGGCAAACCTGTCCCCCAATAGACAATGGAGGCGATGCCCGGTACCGCCCCGGAAGGCAAATCGTTTGGCAACAGGAATACGGTCCAACCTATACCGTAGAGGATCATCCCCAAAGCGATCCCCAAATAATCTCTTAATTCCCTAACCATAAATAGGTTGGATTTGATAGACAATGTCTGTTTCATTCTTTTTGTGTTTTTATGCGGCTGCAAAAGTACAAAACAATTGACAATTGGGAATTGACAATTGACAATTAAATGTCGCGCACTCCCCAACTGTCAATTGTTACTTGTCCATTGCCCACTCATCCTCCCAGTTGATAACCGGCTGCTCTCCTTCAAAACGGATAGGCAACCAGATATAACGGCCATCTATGGCATTCTCCGGTGTCCAGCGATCTCCCATATAGATGAACTGGCCGGGCTTGCCGGGAACAGGCAGCACATAAGTACTTTGCGAATGGAAAGAGGTTTCCGAATCGGCTCCCACAAACGGGTTCGCCAACTCTTTCCACGGCCCCCAGATAGAGGATGCAACAGCGGAACGACCCGGATTCGGGGCCCAACCAGTGCAACCGGACATGATCAGATAATACTTGCCGTCTTTCTTGAACATGGCAGGCGCTTCCATAAAGCGGCCGACAAAGAAACGGGCATAATTGCCGGAACAAGCCGTATAATCGTCCGTCAGTTCGGAAATATGCAACGTGCTGTTCTCCTCCGAAGCATAAATATGGTACGCTTTTCCATCGTCGTCGACAAATAGATTCATGTCGCGAGCCATTTGCCCGCTCTCGAAATCACGTCCTAACAGATTCAGCGTGTCGGGATGGGCAGGCAAGCCACCGCCACCGAAACCTTTCTTCGATTCTTCGGGAACCTGGCTTTTATGGATATCCAAAACATTCTTCGGCCAAAAACCAGCGTTCGGCCGATCGGCGGAAAGCAGTTTGTACGGTCCTGTAACCTTTTCGCTGACAGCAACACCGCTTTTGGCTCCCGTATAACCGGCACCTTTCGGTTCGAGATGGAACCACATCACATACCTGCCCGTCTTCTTATTGAAAATCACCTTCGGACGCTCCAGAATGCAACCTTTTACGATCGGACTCGATTCGTCGTCCGAAACAGACAAGGCGATTCCCTCGTCTTTCCAATTATATAAGTCCTTGGAAGAATAACAATGGACGCCGACCTGGGCTACATTTCCCCCTTCACCTTCCGTCTTGTGCTCACCAAACCAATAATAGGTATCGCCTTGCTGCAACATACCCCCGCCATGAGCATTGATGTGCACACCGTTATTGTCCGGCCAGATTTCACCGGGTTTAAAAACATTCTCAACCTGTGAAGTCCCGGTTTTCCCCTTACACCCGCACAAAGCGAAGAGCAACAGCAGAGGATAAATAGCAATCCGTTTCATACTTAACTGTTTATACATCACAAATACGAATACATTTCTCAAGCGAGGCAATCTTGTCTTCCTGCTTCGGGACAAATTCCTGCCCGACAAAACCTTTATAACCGGTTTCCACAATCGCTTTCATGATAGCTGGATAGTAAAGTTCCTGTGTTTCGTCAATCTCCGCACGGCCGGGAACACCTCCGGTATGGATATGAGAAAAATACTGGTGATATTTCTGGATATGATCAATCACGTTTCCTTCCATGATCTGCATATGATAGATGTCATACAGCAGTTTGAAGTTCGGCGAACCGATACGGCGGCACAATTCCGCTCCCCAAACGGTATGGTCGCACAGGTAGTCCTTATGCCCGATACTGTTCAGAAGTTCCATCGTCAGAACGACATTATACTTTTCAGCTATCGGCATCAGACGCTTCAGCCCTTTCTCGCAGTTTTCCCAACCCTGCAAGTCGGTCACACCGTTCCGGCGACCAGAGAAACAGATCAGGTTCGTCAGTCCGGCCTCGGCCACCATTGGAATAACCTGTTCATAACTGGCAACCAGCTCGTCATGCAGCTTGGGATCATTGAACCCCCGATCGATACCTAAACCCGCACCCTGCGCCATCGCAACCGTCAGACCATGTTTCTGCACGACTGGCCAATCTTTCGGGTCGAGCAGTTCAATCGATTCTATTCCTATGTTTTTACAAATCTCACAAAATTCATCCAACGGATAGCTGCCGAAACACCATTTACTCACAGAATGGCGAATATTACCTTTCAGTGGTTCAGGTTTCTCTACCTTCTTCTTCTTTACGGGAGCTGCTGCCTCCACACCGGACACAGCCATAGCTGCGCTTCCTGCCAATACCGTCTTAATGGCAGTTCTTCTCGAAATGTTTTTCATACTATTCTTGTTCTTACGTTAATAAATTATTTAATCAGCTCCCATTTGCCTTGCAAATAAGCTTTGTCGATTACGCTTGCCAATGCCTTGTCGTTCGTCCGCTCGGCCAAATCCTTCAGATCATTGTACAGATAGAACTGCAACCAAAAGCCATAGTGATAGCGTTCGCGAGTGGATTTTGGCTGCAACATCAAAGCATACCATTTAGTATTCAGTTTTTTAGCTTTTGCTACTTCGACCGCTTTCTCGGCATTCTTCCACATGGTATCGGAGACTTTCGATTCGAGATCAACAAAATCTTCGTACTTCATGGAAGCGGTATTAATCACCTGGCAGCGGTCGTCCAGCCCCAGTTCTTTCATGGAAAGGCGTTGTTCGAATACCTTGTCGCCATCCAGGTCAAACTCCATCAGATCGAAAAAGCCGTTATTGTCCGTATCCGTATACTTGACAGTCGGAAACACGGTCGGTTCGGTCTCGATACGTTTCGGCCCATAGCCATCATAGATTCCACCCATTCCCTGATAGTAACGGGCATTCTGGTCGACACGCCAACAGCCCCATTCGGCTCCGTACAGGTGAATCTTTCCATCTATCGGACTGACATACAACTGACCGTGACCGGAATTGTCCTCATCCCATTCGCCCCGGTCACCTGCCGGATCGGCCTGTCCGTTATTGTCAATTCCACCTTGGTTCTTTCCCACCTTGAACGGATCCCGCGGCTGATACAACTCCACGCGCTCCCAACGGTTGCAATCGTCGTCCTCATCGTAGGTAAACCAAACTTTATCCCATTTGCCTTCCTTGAATGTCAGATCCCAGGCGGCATCATGATCCGGATACAACAGCTCCGGAAGCTTACGCCAGCGGGCATCAAGAAAGAACGTATCGGCTTCGGGAAGTCCACGCAGGTTCTTATTGATATGTTTCTGATTTTCATAATTGAATCCGGGACCTGTAAAATGGATGGTCATATCGAAGTCGAATTCATTGCCCGACGCATTGTCGTTATCCGTATCCATCGAAACAGAAACCCAGTCGATATTGCCGGAGAGGACGGAATTTGCCTGTCCGTTCTCTTTCACGATCTTGGGAGAGTCGCAGAAGCGGATCGCCATCTCCGTCAGCCCGTCATTGTCAGGATCATAGAACAAGAATGGGTTTTCCCAGTTCATACGGACATCGTTCACGCGTTCGGTCGTACTGTGTATCTTCATGAAAGTACTCCTCCCGTTATAATCTTCGTAGAAATCCGACAGGCCGTTATGTATCCAGCAGCGGAGAGTGAACGTATTCCAGTCGATATAGTTGAACACGTCGTCCTTATCCGTATCCACTACCCACATATAATGTCCGTTGCCGGTCTTCATCCGGTTTGCTTCGGGAATATTATCGACCACAACCTGCATGGCTGGATTACCGTCTTCATCTTCGCCTACCCAGTCGATGATAAGATCGCCGTAACCTCCGTAGACGCCGTCTTTATTACGGTCTATCATCAGGCAGTCGTTATCGGTATCGCCTTCCAGGTCGCCGTACTGCATATCGTCGTCGTCATCGATCCATTGCACCGGAATGCCGTTGGCCGTCACCGTACGCAGGATATCCGGATCGCCGTCTCCGTCCAGGTCTATATAGGTCGGCTTGTACCCTGCGGGAGCAGGCGGTAGCCGATAAGGGATCAACAGGGTATTTGCGTTCCAATATTCCTTTTTTTCGGAATGATCCGTCTGTGCGGACAACCCTTGTGCACTCAGCAGCAGGGAGCCTGCGGCCAGTAATAATGTAATCGGTTTCATGATATCAGGTAGATTAATCGGTGATTTTTATATAGGTAAGCCATTTCTGTATCAGGTCTTTCACTTCCTGATAATAGGTGAAGTCATACCGGAACCCCCAACCGTGTCCTCCGCTGGGGAACATATAGAGGGAAGTCGGGATATGGTGTTCATTCAGTGCCGTATAATAAAGGATAGAATTCAACGGAGGAACGGTCTGATCGTCATCACTCAGCAGAAGCAAAGTCTTCGGTGTCTTATCGTCCACCTGTTTCTGCAAAGAATAGCGGTCTACCAACTCCTTATTCTCAATATCTTTCCCTAAAAGATTCTTTTTGGAACCACCATGTGTAGTCATATTATCGAAGCTGATCACCGGATAATAAAGGATCGCAAAGTCCGGCCGGTTGGCATCTGCCGCAAGCGTGCTGAGTGAAGCTGCTAAATGTCCGCCTGCTGACGATCCGATCACTCCGACCTTATTCGCATCCAGATTCCATTTGGTTGCATTACCCCTAATGACGGACATCGCTTTCTCCGCATCACTCAACGGGATCGTATGTACGCCTTCCGGCATCCTGTATTTCAGAACGACTGCAACAAACCCGTTAGAAGCGTACCATTTCGCCATATCATGCCCTTCATGGTTTATTGCCAGCCCTCTATATCCGCCACCCGGACAAATCAGCACCGCTGGTGCCAGTTTCCCGTTCTTCGCCGGATGATAAACAAAGATTTCCGCCTCGCCCGCTTCCGGCTTATCCGGCCAGAGCTTGAACTGTTCTACCTGCTGCCCCCATACCACGGGTGCAAAGAACGATAAGAGAAGTAAAAGAATGTGTTTCATAAGGTATTAATTCTTAATCATTAACTGAGTTATTAAAAACAGGTGCTAATGTAACGAAAAAAAATAGATTCACCTATAAAGAGGGACAAAAAGAAATAATCCCCCTATCCAGAAAAACAAAAGACTTACATATTCAAAAACAAAAATGTACATCTTTGCTCTTGAATATGTAAGTCTTTTTAGGGAGGAATATACACTTCAAAAGGATATTCCCAGATCTATTTATAAGAATTGAGAAACGATTTTTATCCCCGTATCAAACAGCTTAGAAGCATTATCCATTCCTTGTTTACGATATGCTTGCGCACTGTCGTAGTCAGAATAAACTTCCATCAAACGGTCGGCAATCTGTTTTCCTGTCGTGTCGTTAATCTCAAACACCCAATTATCAAAACCTAAATCATAATACATTTGTCCTTTTATCGTATCTTCCGGCTGTCGGAGATAAAATGCAGGTGTCCCATTCCGCAAAGAGATAATAGGGGAATGGCATTCAAAACTAAGAACACAGAAGGCCTTGCTATACAAAGAAGCAGCCTCATCCGGTAACCAATAACCACGTTTGACGACATTCTTTTGAACATCATCCGGTAACGGATCAATCAAAAGTTCATCCATAATATCAACCTGATAAGTCATTTCCGGGCAAACAAGAACCTTATTCCCAGTTTCCCTCACCCAACGGACGATTGCTTCACGAGCTTTGGCATGGTCGACCTCTTTCCATTTGTCATTCAATGCCGTTATTTCTACGATCTGTTCCTCCGTGTAGCTTTTCCTGCGGATCAGCCAGTACGGTGTTTTCCGCAACCGGGGAATCACACAAATAAACTTACGGTCTTCCAAATTATTGGCCATTAAGAAAGAACGGGCATTCTCTTCGTTCTGGATATTCAAGGCGAAAGTAGCATCCGGAACAAAACGGATTTCAGGCTTCGTTACTCTCGCTTCCCTCAATTTTCTTATCGAAGCTGTCTCGCGAGTAAAAACAAACGATGCATCGTTCAACAGATTCTTCAATGAAGGAGATATATCCTGAATCGTTGTTCCGTAGGTTCCGAAAGGTTTATCCGTAATTTTACGCCAAGCCTCCAAACAGTTGGCCGCCACAACCGATGGCCCCGATCCATGAATAAAGACATCAGCACGATTGATAGCCTCCAGAAGCTTACTATCCGTAATCGTAAAATCTTTATCCGGATTGCCGTAAAGAATCTCTATCTCCGGGAAATTCTTCTTCAATAACGCTTCCACCTTCTCGCTTTTGCTCCGTTTCCATAAAGTAATCGTTGCTTCAGGCAAGTGCGTTTGCAAGATATGCAGCAAACCCGGTGTATGGGCGATATCCCCAATATTCACATCCTGCCAGCCGGAAACGACTAATAGGTATGGTTTTTTCTTCTCTTCCTTCACCTTATTCAGACAAGCCGGTAGAAATAGCGCAGCGGAAAAAGCACCAGTCTGCTTTAAGAAAGTTCGTCTGTTCATCATGATATCCTATTTCAATGAGTCCAACAATTCATTCAAATGCTTGGTATATACCTCACGTGGCAAACAATTGTATTTTTTACAAAGCGCTGCTGCTACCGCAACGACTTCCCCCATCATACCGGTCGTATTCTGTACACGGGTAGAAGACAATGCTATATGTGAAACACTTATATTTCTTCCAGCCATAAACAAATTGTCTACATTCACCGAATATAGACAGCGATAAGGAATACGATAAGGAGGTGGAACCTGATCGTCGCGCAGATAACGTCGGGGAGTTCCCAAATCATTAAAATAGTGTTTCATTGTTGAAATAAATTCCTCTCCCGGGAAAAAGAATGTATTTTTAGGAGTCGGAAAATGCTGATCTATCGAATAAGTTCCTATTACAACAGCGTCATCATACTTTACATACTCCTTCTCTATATCTTGTTGTACAAAAAATACATCTCCCACCAGACGGCGTGATTCCCGCTTTCCGGCAATGTAAGTCATCATATCCAGTTCTCGGTTTGCATATTCTTTCCTAAACTTACTATCGTTTTTCAGGAAAGCCCAGTTCCCATAGATAGCACGGAACAGATAATCCCGGATATATTCTGCATCATTTACCTGATCATAACGGAAACCGCTTTCCCACCAGTTACTACCAGAAATAACTTTTTCACAAGATTCATCATTAAACTGTATCGCCCATTCGCATCTCGGAAATGATACTTCAGCCGGCATCACTTTACTTTTCCATGAAATTGTCGCACCCAACACCATATTATCCGGCCTGTCAGGAGCCAATGTTTCTCTTGTTTCCTGCCTCATCTCGCGCCCCACACGATATTCAGCACCCGCCAGATAACCTAAATTTCCATCACCAGAACAATCGACAAATAATGAAGAAAAGAACTCTATCTCTTTTCCATTCTCAATATGTTTAGCGGTCACAGACTTTATCTGCTTGCCTTCTTTGGAAACTGCAAACACATGCATATTTGGAAAATAGGACAACGTTTTCTCTGTTTGTATCATTTCAATAACCTGATCTTCCTTACTATATACATTCCGTATTTCTCTAATTACATTTCCTAAAGCAGTATACGGCTTTACATTCATCTCCCCGCTGGCAACCACTCTTATCTCGGTACTGTTGTTTCCTCCCGGAACGGGACGGTTATTAATCAACGCAACTTTCAAACCTTCCCGCGCTCCCTTGATCGCTGCACTCAATCCAGCTGTACCGGCTCCAACTACGACGAGATCATAATGCCCTCCATCTTCCGGTTTAGCCGGGATATTCAACAGCTGTTTTCTGAATGCCGACAAATCTTCTTTCCGGTTAGGGATAACGACATTTTTGTCCTTTGTAAAAAGGATCGCATCACATCGTCCCTCAAATCCGGTTAAGTCTTTCAATGTAACAGAATTACTCTTATTTTTTATCTCAACACTTCCGGCATATTCCCAATCCCATTGTGTCCCCATTCCCAATTCATTATCCAGAACCGCTCCGTTTACAGCAATTTTAAATCTACCTGGGGCCTCTTTCACCTTCCAGGGAGAACACCAATTCCAGGTACGAGCATATACATGCCAAGTCCCTTTTTTCGGAATCATTACTTCCGTTGAAGCATCTTGCACCGGCTTTCCTATGCCGTGAGCCAACAGGAAAGGAGATCCCATCTGATCCATAAACTGCTGGTCCAATACCCATCCACCTTTTTCATTAAAACTCTCTGCTTCAACCAGTACAAAATCCTTTTTCTGTGCAAGAAGCGAAAAAGAAATAAAAGCCTGGCATATAAGCATCATATAAACAACTCGAAATACTTTTTGCATACCTATTATTATTAATCGTGTTATAAACTATGAGGAAGCAGGAAGACTCCCGTTTCCTCATTTGTATTATTTACTCGGCTGCACCGGGGTAGCCGGGATTTTGCTCAATTTTTATAGCCGTATTAGCATCAATTGCTTTTTGAGGTATCGGCCATAATTCATGATAGGGCTGCATATTATTTTTCACTCTATAATTATACTTCATAGTTCTCTCATACATTTTACGAAGTCTAACCAATGTCCTTCGTCTCGGTTCTTCGATAATTAGTTCTCTCATTCGTTCATCCAAAATGTAATCAATGTTTACATCAGCAGGATCAACCGGAGAAGCTTGTGCTCTCTTTCGAACAACATTAATATCAGCAGCGGCATTTACTTTATCTCCTTTATGGAGATAAGCCTCCGCTCTAAGTAAATAAGTCTCGGAAAGGCGCATTTTATACCTATCATTCATAGTCCTACCTTCCATATTTCCCCAAGGCATAAGTCCCTCTATTTTACGGAAATAAGGATAAAAATTTCTTGTTGTATCTACAACTGAATTTGTAACACTTCCATCAGGCAAAGTGATATACATCTTCCCATCCTCTTTCTTCGTCAAAACAACCTCCATTCCAAAGTATTCTGAATCTGGATTATTCATCCAAAATCGACTTTTAAAATTATGAACAGAATGGCGCATGTCATTCGGATCAGACCAAATCTCATAATTAGCATGATTTGTTGGACGTACAATACCACCAGACATACGTCCCAATGAATCGCACACCAGCATCTTTTTCCCATCAGGGAATGTAACAAAATCAAGACTGGGTCCCCATAAACGAAGATCAATATTTTTTTTATCTCCTGCCCCAGGTGTTAAATAATCATATTGCATAACCCAAATACCTTCCAAATTACCTGATGCTCTATTTTGTTGGTTAGTCCAAAACAAATCTGAATAATAATCACCAGAGCGGCTCGTATCACCAAATCGTTTTGACACAAGTTCATATCTCCCACAATCTCCATTTATTATTTTGGAAGCGGCATTTATTGATTTATCAAAAAAATTTTGATCACCCGTTTCTAATCCCAAACTAATATAAATTTCTGATAATAAATGATTTGCAGCTGCTCTAAAAATTCTTCCATCCTTACTTGCATCTGAAGATACTATCGGTAAATAAGTCGCAGCAAATTCCAAATCCGATTGAATAAACTCTAAAACTTCTTTTCTGGAAGCCCGTTTGTAATCAAAACGAGGACTTGATTCTTCTTTATCAACAATAGGTACACCTCCAAATAGGTTTATCAATGCATTATATGTATACCCTCTAAAGAACTTAGCTTCCGCCAAAATTTCATTTTTTTCCTCTTCAGTCCATGCAACATCTGGATTATCAGCTCTGGAAATAATTAGATTTGCATTCTTGAGCATTTTAGTATATGCCCAATCCCACATATTTTTAGGGGCAGCATGCTCAGGCAAGATAATACTATAATCATTAAAGAACCGTCCATCCGGTACACCAGAATAGCCAACATCTGTACCCTGATTCATCGGTTCATCATTTGTTGACAGATTGGCCTCATCTCTTGCGTAAGAATGAAGAGAAACAATAACTGTTTCAAAACCGGCCTTTGATGTTAATAAGTTTTCCGGACTAAATTTATCCATCGGCTTTTCTTCAAGGTAACTATCGTTACAAGAAACAAAGCAAGCAAGCACCAAAATAAATGCAAGAATTGAACCTTTATTTATTATATTTTTCATATTTACTGAAATTTAATGTTATAAACTAATTTGTAATCCGAAGATCCACGATCTTAATAAAGGACCATTCTTCGCACTACGTCCCCCAGTCGCATGTTCGGGATCCCAACCATTCCAATCCGTCCAAGTTGCAATATTCTTTCCACTGATATAGACTTTCAGATTACTTAATGATATCTTCTGGATAAGATTTTTCGGCAGGTCATATGACAATGAAATATCTTGAAATCTCAAATAACTGAGTTTTTCATAAAATCCATAGCTTCTTGGATTTGAATATCCAACACTCGGACGATCATTTCTCGGATTTTCCGGAGTCCAGTATGGTAAATCTAACTGATTTGTCCTGTTATACTGATTCGTACCAGGGTTTGTCCAAGCATTTGGAGCATATCCTCCCAAACGAGCATCCAACAAAAATGATAAAGAAAAATCCTTATACCTAAAACTATTATTCAATGAGATCATCGCTTTAGGACGATTATTATGCAATACCATACGGTCTTCCGGACCAATCGAACCGTTTCCACTAAGATCTTTAAACTTTATATCTCCGGGCCTAGCCGATTTATCAATAGAAAAGTCATCACCTTCCTGCCAAATACCATCAAAAACATAATCATAATTAGAACCCAAAGAATAACCGATAAACCATTTGGAAGCCAAATCATCATCTTCCTTTCCATCTCCATTCAAATCTTCACCAGTAAGATGAAGTATTTTATTAAAGTTAGAAGAGAAAACTAAAGTAGAATTCCATGAAAAGTCCTTTGTCTTAATATTTTCCGTATTGATAGTTATTTCAATACCCTTATTCGATGTTTCTCCAATATTTGATAGAAAAGTCTCATAACCAGACATATTCGGGATACGAACCTTTAATAATAAATCCGTAGTCTTTGTCGTATAAACATCTAAAGCACCACTGATTCGACTATTGAATACACTGAAATCAACTCCCAGATTATATGACGAAGACGTTTCCCATCCTAAATCCGGATTTGCCATAGAGGTTGGATATAAACCAATAGAAGAACTTCCTCCGTCACCATATACAAACTGCGTTAAATCCATATTACTCAAAGAAGTATAACTATCAATACCACGATTACCATTCTTCCCCCATGATAAACGTAATTTCAGATAATTAATCCATGAAATATTTTTCATAAACTTCTCCTGTGAAACAGCCCATCCTAATCCCACAGAAGGAAAAGTTCCATACTTTTTATCTGCACCAAAAGCAGAAAAACCATCATTACGGACAGTCAAATTAATCATATATCTATCTGAAAAACGATAACCGACACGAGCCATACTGGATACAGCTGCAGATTTGCCAGCTCCTGACTTTGCTGTTTGGTTTTCACCAATCCCCAAACTATTATAGCCAAGTGCATCATTAAAAATATTACTACTCCCTAAAGTAGACGAACTCCATTTACTTTGTTCATATCCATACATAAGAGTTACATCCACATTATGGACTTCCGCAAACGTATTGTTATACTTCAATATATTTTCAAAAATCAAATCATGCCTAAAAGAATGTTCTTTATTACCACTTCCAAGCCACGAAAATCCGTCACGATCGTATGACGGGATATAATTATCAAGTTCTTTAAAACGCAGATTATTTGCTACATTCATCTGATAACTTAGCCCCTTAATAGGTAATTGAACAGTCATATAATTGTTATTAGTCAGACTATAACTGACTTCTTTATTATCCTCCATTTCCACTTTCCATAATGGATTAGTAATCATACCATCCCCTGACGGTAATTTACGCAAACTACCATCGTCATACCGTAAAGAAGAAAAAGGACTCAGCCAACCGGCAATACCCCAATCTGCTTTATTTCCAGAATAGTCTTTCATAGCAAAACTTGAGTTTGTTCCAATCTTTAGCCATTTTGTAATATCTATATCGAAATTTGCCCGGACAGACAAACGCTCAAATTTATCACCAGCCAAAGCAGACTTCTGGTTTGTATAAGCTCCGGACAAATAATAAGTCATTTGCTCTCCTTTACCTGAAACACTAAGTTCGTGTTCCGTCATTGGGGCACTTTGTTTGATAACATCCCATGTATCGATTGTACGCCCTGCTTTAATATTTTCTTCTTCAAGAGTAGGGAATGGCCAAGGTTGGTCCATGTAAGCCTCTGCATCTTTTCTTAATTGCAAATAACGATCAGGTCCCATCATTTTAGGCATATGGGCAAAATCAGAAAAACCGACATAACCATTATAATTTAATCTTGGTTTGGAAGTTGTCCCTTTTTTAGTCGTAATCATAATAACTCCATTCGCACCCCGAGAACCATAAATTGCAGTAGAGCTTGCATCTTTCAATACATCCATAGATTCAATATCATTGGTATTTATGTCCGAAAGTTTCCCTCCAGAAAAAGGAACGCCATCTAAAACAATTAAAGGCTCATTACTAGCAGTAATAGAGGCAGTTCCTCGGATCTGAATATTTCCATCAGCACCAGCCATACCTGTATCAATAACTCTTAAACCAGCGACACTACCTCGTAATGCCTGAACAGCATTAACATTCGGACTTGTCTCTTTTTCCGTAACATTTACACGAGTTAATGCTCCTGTTACATCCTTTTTACGCGCGGAACCGTAGCCGATCACGACAACTTCTTCCAATGCTTTTGTATCTTCTGCTAACTTGATATTATATGAACTTTTTGATGTTACAGAAATGGTCTGTGTATCATAACCAATATAAGAGACTATTAATACAGATTTATCCGCTACATCCAAAGAGAAACGTCCGTCAATATCTGTAATGGTTCCATTGGTAGTTCCTTTTTCCACAATATTAGCTCCGATAATTGGCTCCCCGTTTTCATCCGTAATTATCCCTGTAATCTTGCGAGGAGCTTGGGAAGTTGTTGTAGCCTTCGTTATAATAATATGTTTACCTGTAATCTTGTAAGTCAGATTATTGTTTTTTGTAATTTCACTAAGTATTTCTGAAACCAGCTTATCCTTAACCTTCAAATTGATTCGCTGATTATTGTCAATTTCCTCACTTTTATAGAAAAACATAAATTCAGACTGCTTTTCTATTTGTGAAACAACATCATAAAATGTCCCGTTTTCCACTGCAACAGAAATACGATGCTCCTGAGCGTACGTTACTGCAGACACCTGAAGAATACCCGCCAAAATAAGTATTGCCGTGATTTTCATAATACGTGTAATTTTTAGTGACAGTAATCGACTGTCATCTCGTTCTTTTTTCATACATTTGGATGTTTTTATTATTAAATTGTCTCGTTCGCAGCGTTTTCCAGACAAGAGCGAAAGAGAACGGTTAACTAATTAAAAATGAATTTTGAATCGGGAAATGTCGCAATCATTTTCCGATTCTGTTTTTAAATAACTGAAACTTTATGCATAGGCTATCAGATTTAATGATTTGACAAATTATTTACTTGTTATGAATATATCCTTTTTCACTCGTTTAAAAGTGAATTGCTTTTCATAATCAATAATTCGGAACACATCCAAGATATCCTGATCCAACGAAAATGTACCCGTATATCTGATTTTTTCTAAACGTTTATCATCCAGATGTATATTCACATTGTAATAATTTTCCAAACGTTTTACGATAGAGGCCAATGGTTCATCCTTAAACTTATATTCTCCATTAATCCAGGCATTTGACAACGATGCATTGACTTCTTGTAAAGAGACTGATCCTGTCGAATTATCAGACAATGCTTTCTGATCAGGTTTTAAATACATACGGCTCATAGATTCCCCTCTTTCGTTGAATGCTTCCAACAAAATCCGGCCTGTCAAAAGTGTCACTTCGCTATACGATTCATGACCATAAGCCTGAACATTAAAAATTGTCCCCAATACTGTTATTTCTTGCTTTTTCAATTTAACGACGAAGGGTTTCTCTGAGTTTTTGGATACTTCAAAATAAGCTTCTCCATCCAAATAAACCTGGCGTTTTTCCCCATCAAAACTGGTAGGATAGCGAAAAGTAGTGGCTGCATTCAAAATAACCTTACTTCCATCCGAGAGAAGCACTGTATTGGCGCGTCCACCTTTTTGGACATGTATTTCATTATATACTAAGTCCTTTTCTGCTAAGTCAGACCGATGTATCTTTCTTTGGAACTCATGAATTCCCCAACCAGCACCAATTGCAAAGATTATAATGGCTGCATATTTTACACATGAAAACCATAAATCACGTGTTCGTGATTTGCCAAGGGAAGAGTTCTTCTCTTGGTGTTTTTCTATGCGTGCAAGCATTCGTTGCCAACTTGCCTCATTTACCTCTTCCTTTGAGAAGAAGGAACGTCGACTGGAATCTGATATGCTTTTCAGCCCAAAGAAATAAGATTTATGTTCCGCATCTTCTTCCAGCCAGGACTCTAAATAATGAAGCTCTTCTTCATTTATATCCTGTTGCAAAAAACGGATTATTAATTCTTCTATGTTATATTTTTCAGACATTCCGATGTTCGTTTATATTATACACGATTATCTCTTCAGATCTACTTACGCAATTCTCAAAAATTTGAAAGAAAAATCAAACAGCTAAGCAAAATACCCCGTAAAATCTTCAATGCTTTATAAAGTTGTGCCTCCACCGTACGAGTGGAAATATTAAGCAGTACAGCTATTTCCGAAGTTTTTCGTTCTTCCAGATAGGACATTGTAAAGATTTCACGACACTTATCCGGCAACTTATCCATCTCTTTATAGATAAGCTCCAGGCGCTCGTCTTCCGCAAACAAGGATTGCGGATCGTCATTGTAATATATCTCTTCTATTTTTAATTTGGTAGTGACGGCATTAATATAATCACCTTTTACCTCCTGATGCTTCAGATAATCTAAACAGGCATGTTGAACGGAGCGATACAAATAAGTTTTAATCCCTTCTTTCAGGAACAAAAAAGTCCTCTTTTGCCAGACTTTAAGAAACACATCCTGCACCAGATCCTCTGCAGTAATAGCATTTACATACTTTCCTGCATAAAAAATCAGCATCGGAGCATTTGATTTATATAACTCCTTGAACTGAATCAACTCTCGATCATCCTCCTTCGGTCTATCCATAACACATGCTAACAAAGAAACGTTTCTACAAGTATAGACGATTTATTCGGGAAAACTACTTACGTATTTGCAACCAGTTATTTCTCAATAGTTTGTGAGTAATAAGTCAGAAATATGGTCGTAAACTTTAATGGTACATTCTAAAGGGTGAAGATTTAACGCTTTTATTGTTTCTTAACTCGTTGGGAGTGCCAATTTGGGCGTTATCTTCTCTTTTCGATGCAATTTGGGTTCCGCTATTCCACTTCTATTTGGACTTTATCTCCAAGCCACTGCAAAGGTACGATATTTTGCCGGATAATCTTCCTTGACCATCTCATTTGTGGATTATTTTGCCGCACAGCAAATGTACTAATGCCACAATACCAACGCAGCAAAGGGAAGGAGGAAAAAGGAATCTATTATTTTGGAGGGAGTGCAGTCTTCCGCTTGCCTTATTTGTTCTTGCTAAAATTAGCCCGCTCCGAAAAAATAATGGTGTGTAATCGGTTTTCAGACCAAGAACTATTGTTTGAGTTGATATTTCTATTATTTCGTCAGTCGTTTGTCTCCGTTGCCGGATGCTTCATTAAGCCAAGCCGATGAATGGGGAAAGGTTTGGGGGCTGTTTACTCTCCGCAGGAGGAAGAAACTGCTCCAAACGGTTTACCGCTTGACCTTTCCATATTCAATGAGGCTGGCTACCTTTGCATCCGACATGAGGAGATAAACGACTGAATGTACTTAAACCAAAGATGGTACCTGTACTTTGCATGTACACTTTTTCTTGGATTATGCAAGGAAAACCGGGGAAAATGTATTACCTTTGCAATCAAAATACAACTGCGCTAATGACCTGAAGAATCAAAACGATAAAGCAACATACGAAACTCCTTCGCTGTCTTATGGGCTTTGGTCAGCCTCGCAGGGATAGCGGTGGAGTTTTTCGCTTTTATATACGATAATGGCAAAGAAAGCAAAAACAAAGGACGTAGTAAAGAAAACCATCGAGCAAACATTGTGGGATTCGGCAAACGAATTACGTGGCAATCTTGATGCAGCCGAGTATAAAAGTGTGGTACTTGGACTTGTGTTCCTAAAATATATCAACGACTGCTTCAAAGTTAAGCATGACGAACTTGTTGCTGAAGGTGAAGGCTTTGAGGAAGACCCAGACGAATATATTGGCGATAACATATTCTTTGTTCCTGTCGATGCTCGTTGGGAGAAAGTTGTCAATGCCTCACTTACTGCCGAAATCGGAGCTGTCGTTGATGCGGCAATGGAAGCATTGGAGAAAGAAAACAAGCAGCTCAAAGGCATTCTTCCCAAGAACTATGCTCGTCCAGAACTAGATAAACGCCGCTTGGGTAACGTAATTGATATTTTTGAAAACAACCTCCACTTTACAGGTTCGGAAGCTCGTGATGTGCTTGGACGTGTATATGAATATTTTCTTGGAGAATTTGCCCGTGAAGAAGGCAAGAAAGGTGGTGAGTTCTACACCCCTTCATGTGTAGTCCGTACCATAGTTGAAGTTATTCAGCCTTATAAGGGAAAAATCTTTGACCCTGCTTGTGGTTCGGGCGGTATGTTTGTGCAGAGTAGTAAGTTTATTGAACGCCATCAAGGTAATATCAATAAAATATCCGTCTATGGGCAGGAACTTAACAGCAATACGTGGAAATTAGCACAAATGAACCTTGCCATTTGTGGAATTGAAGCCAATTTTGGCGACAGTTTCGGAGATTCCTTTCACGATGACAAACATCCATTCTTAAAAGCGGATTTCGTAATGGCAAATCCACCGTTCAATATCTCCAAATGGGGCGGTGACCAATTACGTGACGACCCACGTTGGCAATACGGCATACCGCCGGAGGGGAACGCCAACTTTGCATGGATGCAACACATGTTGTATCACTTGGCAGACAATGGACGCATCGGCTTGGTTCTTGCCAATGGCTCGCTATCCTCTCAACAAGGTACAGAGGGAGATATTCGTGAAAACATTGTCAAGGCCGATTTGGTGGAAGGTATTATCGCCATGCCATCCCAATTATTCTACAATGTGCAGATTCCTTGCTGTTTATGGTTCTTGACAAAGAGCAAAGCACAACCGGGCAAGACGCTTTTCATAGATGCTCGTAACATGGGCTATATGAAAGACCGCACACACCGTGAACTCTCTTGCGGAGAAGAAACGGAGGAGCATGGCAACGACATCGCACGTATCGCAGATACTTTTGAGCAGTTTCGTGCTGGAACGCTTGAAACCGAAAAGGGATTTTCAGCCATTGCAACAATCAAGGATATAGAGAAGCAAGATTTTATCCTCACCCCCGGACGTTATGTCGGCATAGCCGAAGTGGAGGAAGACGGCGAACCATTTCAAGAAAAAATGGAACGCCTCACTTCCGAACTGTCTGATTTATTCGCCCAGTCGCACACGCTCGAAGACGAAATCCGCAAGCAATTGGCAAAAATCGGCTTCACCGTCAAGTGATATAGCTTCTACTCTTCGTTAGGTTCACCATATAATAACGAAGAATATGAAAGAAAAATTAATTCAGGAAATCAGCACCGCAATGACAGAAGTGTTAAGTTTTGAACAAGTAGCTCACCTTAATAGTGTATTGCTTCAAGTAGTAAGCCAATACACTATTACTGAAGATGGCGAGACACTGCACGAAAATGCAGCGTCTAACGACCGTCTGCTTGACATATTCCTGTCCGCGAAGCAAGTGGAGGGTTGCACAACACCTACAATCAAATACTACGGCTCTACCATTCGGCAGTTATTTAAGAAGATGCCTAAAAAGGTCACCGACTATACTACCGAGGACATTAGAGCCTACCTTGCCGTATTCCAGCGAAAAAACAAATCAAGCAAAGTGACCATTGATAATATCCGCCGGATTTTTTCTTCGTTCTTTGCTTGGCTCGAAGAAGAGGACTACATTGTCAAAAGTCCTGTCCGCAGAATACATAAGGTGAAAACAGGAACACAGGTCAAGGAAGTATTGAGTGATGAGAATATCGAGCAACTCCGTGATAGTTGCACTAAAATCCGTGACCTTGCCATTATTGACTTACTGGCTTCAACAGGTATGCGTGTAGGCGAATTGGTAAAACTCAATCGAGAAGACATCAACTTCACAGAGCGTGAATGTATCGTATTTGGCAAAGGCAACAAGGAACGCATCGTTTACTTCAATGCCCGTGCAAAGATTCATCTACAACAATACTTAGCTTCTCGCAAAGACAGAAATAAGGCTCTTTTTGTCTCTTTAGCTAAACCGCATAAACGCTTGGAGATTTCGGGGGTAGAAACTCGTCTGCGCAAAATTGGCCGCTCTGCAAAGATCGTGCGTGTTCATCCTCACAAGTTTCGCCGTACATTGGCAACAATGGCTATCGACAAAGGTATGCCTGTGGAACAAGTGCAACGCTTACTTGGTCATGTCAAGATTGATACTACCATGCACTATGCAATGGTGAATCAAAACAATGTCAAACTCTCACACCGTAAATTCATAAATTAGCATGCGGTATTGTTTGACACATAACAGTGGCTCATCTTTCCTGAAAAACAGACAAGGAAATGATAATTTAGAGCAGCAGGCGCAGGCGTTGTTCAAGTCGTGGTTCGTAGACTTCGAGCCATTCAGAGGCGGTGAATTTGTAGATTCAGAGCTTGGATTGATACCCAAAGGTTGGAGAGTTGTTAGCTTAGGTGAAGTCACAAAGCAAATAACAGAAAAGGTTGGCAATCGTGAAGATGTGACAGTGCTGTCTCCTATAAATTCAGGAGAATTGGTATTGTCAGAAGAATACTTCACCAAACAAGTATTTAGCAAAGACTTATCAAAATATCTAATTGTCAACCCTTTATCATTTGCTTATAATCCAGCTCGTATTAACATTGGCTCAATCGGGTTAAATACTTTCGACTTTGTGGGTTGTGTTAGCCCAATCTATGTCGTTTTTGAGTGTGAACCTAATTACCAGTATTTCTTCGACTTTTTCAAAAGAACAGCTATGTTCAAAGACGAAGTTGCTTTAAGAGCTATTGGTGGAGTCAGACAATCGCTCGGCTATAATGATTTGTCGCTTATAAAAACAATATACCCAACATCTGATGTTGTAGTTGAGTTTAATAACCTCTATTTGAAAATGAAAGAGGTTATGATAAAGAATACGGATCAAAATGAAAAATTCATTTCTTTGCGAGATTCGCTTCTCCCGAAGCTGATGTCTGGCGAGCTAAAAATTAACGAATTTAATTGCTAAATTCTCATTTATGGAACAGCATATTTTGACACCAGTAGTAATCGAATGTATTGCCAATGTCTTGGGCGATACATCAGAAGGTCTGACTGGATCGGAGATACATAAATGCCTTATTCAATCAGGTATTGAAGATGTTGACCCTACAAACACAAAACGATATCGACTTTACAATGCTTTTGCTAAAGCATGTAATGAATCAAAATGTTCAAATTGCGTTTTTACGTTTATTTCCGTGGCGCTTGCCCCAGAACGTTTTGTGTCTGAAAAGGAACGTTTTGAATCATTGAGAGATAAAATAAATCAGCAGCTTGCTTTTTGCGGCTACAAATATAATGAAGATGGCAAATTTTCTAAGACCCAAAAGGCAAGTAGAATTACAGATGTAGAAATAAAAGCTAATAATCTAAAAGTTGAAGTAGAAAAGCGTAAAGCTCACTCTGAAATATTAAATTATTGTAAGGCGGAACTTCTGCAAAACAACTATTTTCATGCTGTTTTTGAAGCAAATAAGGGATTATTCCAAAGAATAAGAGATTTGTCGGGCTCGAAGGAAGATGGAAATAAACTTATCGAACAGGTATTTAGTAGTAACCCCGTATTGATTATCAATAGTTTTATTTCTAAATCCGAGAAGGATGAACATTCTGGCTTCGCAAATTTGTTAAAGGGATTGTGTGGTATGTTCAGAAATCCTGAAGCACACGAGCCTAAAGTCTTATGGAATATAGAAGAACAAGATGCTTTGGAAATATTGGGAATAATATCCTATTGTCATAGGCGATTAGATAATGCTCAACGGATTAGGTTAATTTGATGCTCAAGTGCTATATGTAGAACGAATGTATCGTAAATGTTTGTATTATGGAATTAAAGAAAATACATATATCAGATATTGGTAAAATTGTTACGGGAAAAACACCAAGGACATCAGTTGCGGAGAACTATGATGGATATATACCTTTCTTGACCCCCTCAGACGACCTCTCTCATAAGTCTGCCCCTAAAACGACTAAGACACTTACAGAACAAGGACTAAATGAAGTAAGAAATTGTTTACTTCCGTCACGTTCTATATGTGTGAGTTGTATAGGCTCTGATTTGGGAAAGGTGGTAATGACCAAAGAACCGACTGTTACGAATCAGCAATTTAACTCAATTATTCCCAATAAAAACTTCAATGCGGATTTTGTTTATTATTTTATGACATTGGTTGGTAGAGAGTTGAATTATCTTAGCAAAACTTCTACTGCTGTGCCTATCATTAACAAGAGTTCGTTCTCAAATTATGAAATTGAAGTTCCTGATTTGGAAACTCAAAATAGGATAGCCTCTATTCTTTCCTCCATAGACTCGAAAATCGAGCTGAACCGCCGTATAAATGATAATTTAGAGCAGCAGGCGCAGGCGTTGTTCAAGTCGTGGTTCGTAGACTTCGAGCCATTCAGAGGCGGTGAATTTGTAGATTCAGCTCTCGGTAGTACCCCCAAAGAGTTACCAATAGTTTACATCGAAGATATACCTCACAATATAGAAAGTGGAAAAAGACCCAAAGGTGGTGCAACCTTTGAAGGCGTTCCAAGCATTGGGGCGGAAAATATCAAAGGATTGGGGTATTATGACTATTCTAAGACAAAGTACATTCCAAAAGAATATGCTCAAACTATAAAAAAGGGAAAGATAAATGGATATGAGCTATTGATTTACAAAGACGGAGGCAAACCGGGATATTTTATTCCAAATTTCTCTATCTTTGGAGAAGGATTTCCTTTCAACGAAATGTATATCAATGAGCATGTCTTCATCTTGGACTTAATGGATAACGCTTATAATGCGTTTGCATATTTTTATATGCGTACACCATACATTATGAACCAATTAAATTCAATTGGAGGAAAGGCTGCAATCCCCGGTATAAATACAAAAGATATTGAGTGTCTTCCAATATACTCAAATGAAAGTCCGTATGTAAAAAGGTATGGAGACATAGTTCTTCCTTTTATCAAAACGATACTTTCTAACAGTCTTGAAAATGCAAGGTTGGCAAAGATGCGTGACACGCTTCTCCCACAGCTAATGTCTGGTGAACTAAAAATTAGTGAATAAAAACGGAGAAATAAAATGGTTAAATCTATCGGCATATTAGATAAGGATTACACTTTATGGGTTAAAGAGCTTGTAAAGCGTTATCGTGGCAGCCAAATCAAGGCGGCTATAAAAGTGAATAGAGAATTGCTTCGCTATTATTGGGAACTCGGTAAAGATATTGAAGAAAAGCAAGTAGATAACAAGTATGGCAGTAAGTTTTACGCTACATTAAGCCGTGACTTGCGCCATGAAATGCCTGATGTGGAAGGATTATCTGAAACATCAATCCGTTACGCAAAACGTTTCTATACTCTTTATAAACAACAGATTGCAATTCTTCCACAAATTGTGGAAGAATCTGAGAAAGAAAATCTTCCACAGCTTGTGGAAAGATTATATTCTGATTTATTCTCTATTCCTTGGGGACATCATCGTTATATCATAGACAAATGTTCGACTGATTCAGACAAGGCTTTGTTCTATGTCCGCCAAACATTAGAGAATGGATGGAGCAGGGATATATTACTCAATGTATTAGGCACAAATCTGTATGAGCGCAGCGGAAAGGCTCTCACAAATTTCAAGAGTACGCTCCCTGATGTGGATAGCGATTTGGCGCAGGAACTAACACGCGACCCCTACGATTTCTCATTCACGGGATTACGAGGAAAATATAATGAACGACTACTAAAAGATACATTGCTCACCAATATCACAAACTTTCTGTTGGAACTTGGCACAGGTTTCGCCTATGTAGGCAAAGAATATCGCTTGCAAATAGCAGAGAAAGAGAAGTTTATAGACTTGCTTTTCTACAATCTTAAATTGTCTTGCTATGTGGTAGTAGAGGTAAAAATCGGAGAGTTTGACTTTGCTGATGCCGGTCAATTAGGCGGTTATGTTGTTGCTTGCAATCATCTTCTTCGCAAGGAGGGGCGCGATAATCCGACAATAGGATTACTCATTTGCAAGCAGAAAAGCAATACGTTGGCTCAATATGCGTTAGAATCAAGTAGTCAGCCTCTCGGAATATCCGAATATGAGCTTGAAAAACTCTATCCTGAAAAGGTTGAAGGAACAATGCCATCAATCAAAGAGATAGAAGCCACATTAGATGGTCAAACAAACAGCTAAATTCTCATTTATGGAACAGTGGAATATTATAAAAGCATATGATTATTGCTATAATGTGACAGATGGTACGCATGATAGCCCCAAGCAAACAGAGTTTGGAAAATATCTTATTACATCAAAACATATTAAGGATAATCGCATTGATTTTGAAAGTGCTTATAAAATATCAGAAGATGATTATAATAAGATTATTACTCGGAGTAAAGTTGATCAATGGGATATTATTATAAGTATGATTGGTGCTTATTGTGGTTTTTGTTGTATTGAGTCTTCCAAACAAACAGATTATGCTATTAAAAATGTAGGACTTCTTAAAGTAGGCAATGAACTTAAATGTAAATGGTTATATTATTATTTAACCTCACCGCATGGAAAGCAGCAGCTTTCTAAATTACGAAGTGGCTCATCACAACCATATATTTCATTGGGAGCATTAAGGAATTTAGACATACCTGTTCCTAATGAAAATACAATGAGTGATATTGTATCTGTTCTTTCATCCCTCGACTCCAAAATCGAACTAAACCGCCGGATAAATGATAATTTAATTCCAACCTATTATGCCTAATACGTTCCATTTTACAGAAGATTCATACGAGCAGTCGATAATCTCTTTGTTCAAGGAAATGGGCTATGAATATCATTATGGCCCGGAACTTGAAACCGACACCTGCCGAGAACTCACTGATGCCACCATACCGGGAGCATTGCGTAAGGCGATGTTGCTTATCAATGGAACAGACAAAGTTGGAGCCGTTGACGAAGCTATCCGACAAATACGTGAATTATTCAGCCAGCCTTTGGTTAGTGCAAACGTGACCCTTACCGATTGGCTACAAAATGGCTTGGACGTTACGTTCAAAACTGACCAAGGAACACTGCGCAGTGACCATATTAAAATAATAGACCCCGTTAATATAGACAACAACTCATTTGTTGTTGCCAATCAATGGACGATCGTAAACGGTAATTCCACCAAACGTGCCGATATTGTGGTGTTTGTTAATGGCCTGCCTGTCTCTGTCATTGAGTTGAAGTCTCCTTCCCGTGAAGTTACCAATTCGGAGGAAGCCCATCAGCAGTTGCAGAACTATATGCGTATTGTTCCGCAACTCTTTACCGCTTGCCAAATGCTTGTGATAAGCGACATGGCAGACACTCGTGTAGGTACGATTACGGCACCGCTTGACCGGTATATGGAGTGGAAAACCACAGACGGGAGTTATGAAAGTACAGTATTTGCCGACTTTGAGACTTTCTTTAATGGTATCTTCACCAAACATCGCTTCATTGATATTATTGCAGACTTCACCCTCACTATGGGTGTGGATAAAAAACTCCGCATCCTTGCTGGTTATCATCAGTATTTTGCCGTAAAGAAAGCTCTTGACTGCACAAAGCAAGCCTTACAACGCAATGACGGTAAAATTGGTGTATTCTGGCACACGCAAGGTTCTGGTAAAAGTCTTTCAATGGTATTCTATGCCCATCAGCTTTTGAAGAATCTGTTGAGTGCGACCTTGCTTGTGCTGACAGATCGCCTCGATTTGAACGACCAACTTCATAACACTTTTGCGGCTTGTAGCGATTACTTGCGCCAAACGCCAATAAAGGCTACTGACGGCGAACACTTGTATGAACTGCTGGAAAAGCGTAAAAGTCATGGTGTTATCTTTGCCAATATCCAAAAATTCAAAGACCGTGACAAACTAATCACCAATCGTTCCGATGTGATTGTGATTAGCGATGAAGCCCACCGCACACAGTCAAATACCAAAACGAAAGTAGATACAGAAACAGGTGAACTGAAACTCGGTTTTGCGGCTATCGTGCGTAAACTTTTGCCTCATGCTGCATTCATCGGCTTCACTGGTACACCTATTGAGCAAGACGACAACGATACAAGAGAGGTCTTCGGCAACTATATCGACATCTACGACATGACCCAAGCCGTGGAAGACGGTGCTACAGTCCCTGTATATTACGAAAGCCGCTTGTTGAAATTGGATTTGGATGCCGACACGCTTAAATTGCTGGATAACGAGTATGAGAAACTTGCGGAAGAAGGAGCGGAAGAACAGGACATCAAACGCTCAAAGGATGAAAATGCACGTCTTCACGCCTTGCTCTCAGCTCCGCAAACCATAGACTCTCTATGTAAGGACATCATAGACCATTACGAGAACAACCGTGCCGACTTGCTTACGGGCAAGGCTATGATTGTGGCGATTGACCGTGCTACAGGAATTGATATTTACAAAAAGCTGATAGAACTTCGTCCTCAGTGGAAAGACATTATTTGTGTAGTCATGACACAAGGAAACCAAGATCCAGTAGAATGGAATGATATTATTGGGTCTGGCGCACGAAAAGAGGAACTGGCTCGTCAGTTCAAGGATAACAATTCACCGCTGAAAATCGCTATTGTCGTGGATATGTGGCTCACAGGTTTTGATGTACCCTCGCTTGCCACGATGTACGTTTATAAACCTATGAAGGGACATAACCTGATGCAGGCTATTGCTAGGGTAAACCGTGTTTTCCCGGAAAAGAGCGGTGGTTTGGTAGTAGATTATATTGGCATAGCCAAGGCTCTAAAAAAAGCCATGCACGACTATACAGGACGTGACAAAAAACGCTTTGGTGACCCGAACATCAAGACAACTGCTTATCAGCAATTTGTTGCTGCACTAAAGCATTGCCGTGAATGTATGGATGATTACGACTATTCCGCTTTTGCCGACTGTTCCAACTTGCAACGAGCCAATCTTATAAGAGGCGGTGTGAATGTACTGCTTGACAAAAATAATCTTGTTTCCTCTCAACCTACTACCCAGACTGATGAAAACGGCAACATTATTTTAGTGGATGCCGTTTCTGCAGAAGCTCAAAAGGTATTTATGGAAGAAAGCAAACGTCTAGCGCAAGCCGCATCGCTTTGTCGTAGTCTGCTGACTCCTGCGGAACGCTATGAAGAAGCATACTTTGAAGCGGTTAGGACGTTGCTTTTACGCCTTACGGGAAACAAGAAGATTACCCGAAAAATCATAGACGAGCGTATTACACAGTTGCTCAAAGTGGCTATCAAGGCTGACGGCGTGGTGGAAATACTCAGCACTAAGGGAACTGAAATTTCTCTTTTTGATGAGAATTTCTTGAAAGAGATTGCCGAGATGAAAGAGAAAAACTTTGCTCTCGAACTACTCAAACGCTTGCTTGAAGAACATATCAGAAAACACGCAAAAAAGAGGATGGTTGAAGCCGAGAAGTTCAGTGAGATGCTTGATGCCCGACTTGCCGAATACTTGCGTGGCTTGATTTCCAACGAGGAAGTAATCAAAGAGTTGCTAAAAATGGCGCAGGAGCTGAAAGCGAATGCTGAGCAAGCGTCAGAGTTGGGACTGACAGAGGAAGAGCAAGCATTTTACGATGCTTTGACAAAACCGCAAGCCGTAAGAGATTTCTACGAAAACGACCAACTTGTTGCTATGGCTAAGGAACTGACCGAAGCCTTACGTAGCAGTAAAACGATTGACTGGCGGCAGAAAGAATCGGCTCGTGCCAAGATGCGCTCTATGGTAAAACGATTGCTCAAAAAGTACAAGTACCCGCCTGAAGAACAAGAAGCAGCCCTCGAAACCGTTATCCGTCAATGCGAACTATATGCAGATTCTGATGATAATTAGTACACAATAATTATTGCAATAATAATTCTGTAATATAAAAGCTACAGGTTGACATGAACCTCAAAAGTTAGACAAAAAACTTTCTGGGTTCATGTCAATTTGATACATTCACTCCTTTTCGGAGCTAAGATTTATTGGCAGATAGAAATCCTTAGCATATTCCTCATCAATATCACTAGATCCGCCGATAATCATCATTGGCTTATTGGCAATTACCTTATCAGCCAGATTCTCATTGAGAAATTGACCCAGCAAATCAAGTTCATCATGAAATGTACTATGATTAGTATTAATAATCTTTCGCATGTCAAGATAAGATAAAAATTCATCTTCTGATTCAACAAAGTCAGCAACAACCATCAAGTCAAATAATGACACAACCCATGTATCACGGAAGCGTTCCTCCATCAAACTAGCAGCCACAAGTTTATCCATCTGTCCCAACAACGAAGAATAATGCTGAAAGGTTACAGCTATCTTGTATATTGGTTTTGTCTTGTTAATTAAAACTGCCCCTTGTTGTGTGCCAAATATAGGTTCTGTTGAGTTATTGATAAAATCAACTGACCTGCAGCATTGTTTACATGCCTCAGCAACAGAGGCCTTGAATTTATACTTGGCTCCATCCAACCTAACTCTGTCCTTATAAGAAAGTTCATGGGCTTTAACTTCTATAATATAGACGGCCTTATCTGAAACGCCAAGAATATCTAGTTCTGGATTCTTTTCTACCTCATCCTCTACTATCTTGTAATGTACAGAAGAATAAAATGTGACATCTGACAGAAATGACTCCATAACAGACTTTACTTTATTCTCAATATAAAAGTCTCGGCTAATCGGACTTGTATTCTGCTGGAAATTCTTCTGGTAATAGGCTCCATCGCGCATCATAAGTTTTTCTGCAATCAAGAACAGATTTCTATGAGGAATCATAGGAGTAAAGCAATAGTATTTATCACCATCTTTAACAAATGGTTTCTCAAAAATACTATGACCATTCATAATACTGCCTTTGAATTCGCTTTCTGCAAGAAAAGCAGAATTATCGCCAAATTCCATAGAAAGAGAATCTAGAATTCTTGTTTCCACTTCGTTTTGAGGATAAACCCAAAATATCTTATCAGAATTCCCATAATCATTTGGTTGATACATTAGGAAATGCATACCGTCTTCCGTGTGTGCTACATCCGGGTTTGCCTCAAAGAACGCGCCAAACAGACCTTTTGAGAAATCTCGATTCTCTAATGTAGCTTCATCGTCAATAGGACCAAATGTCTTTTCGTCCCATTTCTTCCACCGTTCATGCATTTTTGTTATGCCATAGATATTCTCTTGACTAGCAATCTTGCATATAACTCTATTTTCCAGATCCATAAAGAATTCAAATAGTTGGTCAACACTATATCCAAATTGTTGTTGGTAAAAGGTTGTATGAGGGAAGAACATTTCTTTAAATACTTCATATACATGATTTTGATAACCATCACCACGAACAGCTATAGTATCCATATGAATCATCCAATCAATGGACTGCATAGGATCATCAACTAAAGGCATATCTTGATAGATATATGTCATGAACAAGGCCCTCAATCGATTTCTCAAATCCTTAACTACTTCATCTGTGGGATTATCTATGCCATCATTTGGCATTGAAAGACCAAAGTTCATTGCATATTCCGCTATCACTTCAGCATTTTCGTCCAGATGCATCTCTGTGCCATTCATCTGTGCCATAAAATACTTTTCAAGATTGGGAAGGTTATCTAATAAATATAATCCAATGCTTCCAAGCAACTGCACAGAATCATATTTCCTGAAATAGCCCTCAATCGTCTCAATATGCTCTCTTAAAGTTGCATTGACAGTATCTTTATCCTTAAAGACCTCAAGCAAGCGTTTACCCATAGCGCGCATTTGTGTTTCAAATAGATTAAAGCCATTGATGGATTGCTTAGCCATTACCTTTTGTTTCTTGGTTTTAGGCTGCTGTCTTTTCTTCTTGGTATGTTTTTTCTTTTTAGCCATAATCTTCTTTAATTTATTTACAAAGTTACTCTTTTTATTCGGTTGTACGTCAAAATCTTACGATTATTATCACTGACATAGCATTATCGGTTATCTTCCCATTGAGAAGCCCCTCTTTTGCTGGTAGTCGTAGCGACCTTCCACCACATTTTCGACCTCTCGTTGGGCTTTGACCTGCTCACGGCTATCCAAGTTTCCTTTTTGCTTGGCTGAAATATACAGGAAATCCCCGGCTGCACGGTGAGATTGTTTGTCACTCCCAAACAGGTTAAGCGCACTCTTGATGTCCGATACCTGCTCCGAGTCAAAACGTGGCTTGTAATAATCCTTTGCCAAACGGATGATGCCGTTTACAGCCTTGCGGAAGATGTCGCTTGTTTTGAGTAGCAGAAAACTGAGACAGCCAATAATATGGTTCTGCCAAGCAATCCGATTTTTAAGTCTTGTGGTTTCCTGCGTATGCTCTGCCTCCTTGCGGTTCAGTTCGGACTGGTGCTTACCCTCCAGCTTCATCAGTTCACGGTGATGGTCGCTCTGCATTGTCTGGATTTTACACTGCAACCTCTCGATAGTGTTCTCGTGCGTGGAAATCTCATCACGCAAATCCTCAATTTCGCTTTTCAGAGCTTTTGACCTGCCTGTAGCCCAGCCGACAGCGGCATCCAAAAGTTCGCTCCCTTTTTCCTTGTTCAGTTTGGAGCGTTTCTCGCTGATAGCCCTGTCAAGGTCTTCACTCTGTTGTTGCTTTTGGCTGGCTTGCTCCATGAGAGCGTTGGTAACATTTTCCGCCTCCTGCATCTTTTGATTCGCCTGTTCCAACTGATGCTCACGGTATAGTCTTGTGGCATTAAGGCGGTTCATCTCCTCTTTCTGTTTCTCTATGATGAAATCGTTGCGTTCCAAATGTTCCTTGCCTGTCTCGGCTTTGGATTTTCCTCGTTTCATAGAGAGTAAATCGGCTGCCAAGGTTTGCATCTCTGTCATATCCTCGTCATTGAGCTTTCGGCTCTTTCCTGTGTCGTGGTTCATCCAATCGAATACGATATGAGCGTGGTAGTTCGGTTTGAACCACTTGCCACTGATTTGGAAACTCTCTTCGTCCTCAGCTTCGGGCTGTCCGCCCAGCCAATGCCCCTCGTCCTTGTGCAGGAAGATTTGAAGCGGAGTGATGCCCCAACGTTGTTGACATTCCTCGCCAAACTTGCGCACATCTGCCAGTGTAGTGTCCGGTCTGATGAGAAGTACACCCTCACGGATGGGCGAACATCCTGCCACTTTGATGATTTTACCGTTCTTGCCTTTGCGCTCACGCTCTTTCTCCTGCATGGCACGGCCAGTCTTTTCCTTAACCATCCGCTTGATGTGGTCATAGTGCGCTTGCAAGTCGGGGTTGCCGAAGCCGGGATTTATCCACTGCTCGTTGTCGGCAGAGAGTTCAGGCACGATGTAGATTCTGGACTCGCCGATATTACGCATATACTCGGCAGTTCTTCGGTTATGAGCCCCACTTGATTTGACATTGCAGGACTTGATATGTATGCTTGATTTTGTTGCCATTTTCTTAAAATTTGATTTGGGTTGTTTAACTGAATTCATTTGCTCCGCTCATAACCGCAGAGGTTACTTTCAGTGACCCTCGACTGCATTCTGCATAGGTTAAGCAAGCTTACCTCTGCTCTCATTTGTACGAGGGTTCTTAGGGGTGTAACCCATAAGCGGAGATTGCAAAGAGAAGGTCACTCTTTGCTCTGGGTTCTCAGGGGTGAAACGCCCTGAGTGGGTCAAGGGCAAAGCCTTGTGGGTTATTAGGGCAAAGTCCTAATCCCCTCGGGAGAGCCCACAACTACGGAAGCGAAGCGTGTAGTTATAGTGGGCTATATCAATGGCAAGCCATTGTCTGCAAACTCCAGCCTACGGCTTCCGCTCTCCTCCGTCAGGGAGGTTTTTCATCATCGTTGCCGATTGGAGATGCACCGACCAGCACAAGGTCTAAATCGTCTATCAGTTTTTGCAGGACGGGATTCTTCTCTATCATCCGCTGGAGGATTCTCTCAGCCTCAACCAAGTGGTTGGCGGTACTCATCACCTTGCCCTCCCGTATCTGAAAGATAATCCAATCGGCTATGTCGATATGGGCTTCTTTTTGTTTCGGGGTGGCATTCCTTTCGATGATGTCCGAAACCACCACCTTACAAAAGTACATGCTCTCGGCTCGCTGTTTCCACTCGGCATAAGCATCGGAATCGGGAAAGAGAAGCACGGTTCGCCCTGACAGTACACGGAGTTTCTCTTCTCTCATCTGACTCTTGCCACCCGTAGCCAGCCATACATAATCGGGGAAGATGGCAGAACCGATGACGGCACTCTTCTCGGATTCCACCAAGACCACCACCTTGTCGGGATGGGGTTTCAACAGGTGTTCCCCGAAAAGGCATTGAGATAGCTGCCAATCCTCTGCCAACACACGCTGCTTTTTCAGTATGCTGTGTATCCAGTTCACTGCCGATGTCTGTCCTCCCTTGATACGGTGTCCGTCTTCGGGATTGTACTGCATCACCTTTCCCGTGCGTACCTTGCCCGTCCTGTCTATCTGCCAAAAGATAACAGAGCCGTCACGGGTTGCCCCCAAACGGTATTCCTCCAACAACCGCTTCAACACCTCTTTCGCCTTGCTGCCATAGTAGGAAGTAAGGAGTGTGAAGAGGAAACGGAAGAAATTGCTACGCTCGCTTTGCGACTTCTCCACATAGTGAGGGGGAATATAGCCGATGGCTGTCGGCTTACTTTGCTGCTTCACTTTCTTCTGCTCTGCTCTTTGCCTGTCAAAAGAGAAATCATTGGTAGTTCTGTGTTCAGGATGCTCTTGAAAATACTCTTTCGGAGTGTAGTGATACCCACAACCGCTTTCGTGGTTACATCTGCCGACCGATGGATGCAACGGCACATTATTTTCGTCCACGTAATAGACGAAAGAATGCCTGTCTCCGCATTTGGGGCAGGTATGCCGTGTTGCCGTTCCTTTATACTTCTGTAATGAATAATTGCCCATAGCTTAGTCCGTTTTTGATGGTTGATTGTCGGCTGTCCCATCCTGTCCCATTGTCCCACACTCTAAGGGTTGGGACAGTGGGACACCTGCGTTTTTACTCTCTTTGCTGCGCTGGATGATACGGTTTACGGTGGACTTGCCACAATTCACCTGTGAGGCTATCTCCCTGACGGACTTGCCCGATTGGGAGAGTTGCAGAATTTGGCAATCCCTTTGGCTTGATTCATTGTCGCCCAATTTTTTCAAGTGTTCCTTTTCCGTGGAATAGCCCCTGAACACGAACTGCAAGAAAGCATCCACCTTGTCAATCTCGTAAACGATTACATTATCCGCATCATGAGAGAACGTGCCATAGCGCACTTTAAGCTGCTTCACATAGCGAAGCCCTCCGTCTTGGGCACTTTTTCCAATGGCGAACACGCTGTCAAAGAAATTGTAGAGCCGTTTGCTACCTGCAAGGTCGTTGGACGTGATGGGACAGTCCAATGAACGCTTGGGAGTATGCGCCAACACAAGGATAGACAGCTCGTATCTATTTTTGAGATTATTGAGGTGTATCATCAGCCGTCCTGCCGCATCGCCTTTTTCCATGGCACAGCACAGGTAAGTAAGATTATCAACAATGAATATCCTACAGGCGGTCTGCTGTGCCATCTGTTCTATACTGCCGATAATGGCTTCCTCAAAGTTGGCATCCAACAGGGAATTGCAGTCAAGCGATACACGATACAGCTTCTCGGGAAAGGTGTAGAGGTTGCCATGCTCGTTGGTATAACGGAGTTGGAACTGCTTTTCTGAAAGCTCAAAGTCCAGATACAGCACATTGTCGGTTCGGGCGATACGGTCTGCTATCTGCACGGCAAGGATGGACTTGCCCACATTGGAGTCGGCAAACAGGCAGGAGAGTTCCCCCTCATACCAAAAGCAATCCCACAGCGCACGGGGTGTAGGCTGCAAGGATGCTTCAAGAATGGTCTGGTTGGCTGTCTTGATGTGCATCATGCCTACACTGTCGGGCATACCGTTCTGCGCTTGGGTGGCTTTTGCGAGGTCGCCATGTATCAGGTTGATATAGTTCTTGTCCTCTTCCATACCGTTTACCAATTACGTGGGTTGGGTTTACGGCGGTGTGAAGAGGATATGGACTCGTTCAGCTCTTCGTCTGATAACGGCACGGGATTCTTTCGGGAGGATTCCAGCCATTTGTCAAGTTCGTCACGGTAAAGGCAATAGCGTTTGCCGGGCTTGGTGGCAGGAATACTTCCTTCCGAAAGTTTCATGTAGAGTGTACCTTTGGGGATACCTAAATACTCTGCCGCCTCGTCCACCGACATGGGTACGTGGGTGTCCACCGCTTGGACATTGTTCACACTGCGCTGCTCGGTGAGCAGGCTTCTAAGGCTCTTAACCTCGTCTCGAAGCTGAGCCACAACCTCGGGGAGGTCGTTGAAGGTAAGGATTGTTTTTTCCATTTGCGTACTTGTCTCTTTTGTAAGACTTGGCGCAAAGGACTGAAATGATATATCCGTGAATATCTCCACGACACGTCATTGCAAAATAATTCCCGAATAATTAAGACCAGCCATAAATGACGGGTAAAATTACTCGGGAAACGATGTAAAACAGGATGTTATGAGTTACCTGATGGTTGTCGTTGGTGTCGTGATCATCCTAATTCCGCACATAATCCTCGGGATAGTGGAAATCAAGTTTGCCGTTTTCGGGTTCATCAATGGGAATTTCCGTCTTTAGCGGTTCTACCTTGAAATTCTTGATGGTCGATAAATCCGTATCGGCAAACGCCTTCGGGAAAAGGGCTTTGATGAACTTGGCACGGTTATCCCCGTTATAGTATTTCTTGTACAGGAAACGCTCGGAGATATTCCATACAAAATGACGGAGTGGAATGTTGTTGATGTCTTTGGTAAGCGGTCTTGATACGGGCTTCGGCTTGTAGTCGAAATCTTCCATCCATTTGTCCACCTCCGTGCAGATATGGTTCACGGTTTCTTGGTCGGCAATACGGGGCAGGTAATAATGGCAATACTCCATGACCATGCGGATGCGCCCTTCGTTTTCCCGCTGTTCCCTGCTTACATAGTCGGCACGGTTCTTCTCGTGAAGATCCGGGGCAATGGTCAACTCTATCGGCTGTGTTTGGATAGGTGCCTCTTCTTTTGTCGGGAATGATTCGGGTACAAGCTCAGGAACTGATGTAGGTGCAGGTACAGATGTGGCTTCTTCAAGTGTATTTTGTGACAGTTCTTCCTGCACCTCTATGGCTTCGACAGTCGTTTCTTTCTTTCCGAACTTGATTTTGTAGATTTCGTATGTATCAAAGATGAGCGTCTGAAAGGAGAAATAGAGCAACCATCCCAACAGGTTACAGCATACGAATACTATCCACCTGACAAAGTTGTCTTGGTTGAAGCTGTCCGCTATTACCAGCGTGGCAATGGAAGATATTAAGACGATGGCAAAGCAGACAAAGCCCAAGATGATGTATTTGTCCTTGATTGATGATTCCATATTTCATTGAGAGATTGAATGTTCCTATTTTATTTTGTGCAAAGTTAATGCTATTTTTCCCAATTATTGCCCGTTATTTGCGGTTGGAACGGTCTTTTTCAATGTATTTCACTAAATGTCATCATATCATACTCCGTTTCATACTCTGAGGGGCTTATAAATGGTGGCATCAAGCCAAAAACAGAGAGGGCGATTATAGCCTTGTAGCCATAACCGCCCCTCTGAATACCTGTCAATGTGAGATATTTATGCCTCCTTGCGCTTCAAGGTTATCTTGTCCACCACCTGACACATCTGCTGCGCTGCTATCTTGGAATAGATTTGTGTGGTGGTAATGTTCTTATGACCAAGATAGGCTTGGATGACAGCCATGTCCGTTCCCATTTCCACGTGCAGGCTTCCGAAGCTGTGACGGGTGCAATGAAAGGTGATTTTCTTGGTTATCCCTGCTGCCGTGAGCCACCGTTGGAGTGGTCCTTGCAGCATCTTGTCCTTGAAACCCTCAAAGATTAGCCCCTCGCCACGTTCTCCCAACAGTCCGTAGGCTTCATCGCTGATGGGGTTATGCACTATCTCCTTGGTCTTCTGCATACGGGTGGTAACGAACATCCTGCCGTTGGTGTATGGCTGTATCTGCAGCCACGTGAGCTGCCTGATGTCGCTCTTCCTCAATCCTGTAAGACAAGCGAAAAGGAACGCCCTTTTCAAGACCTCTTCTTCGCAAGGAGTTTCAGCAAGTCGTATCAGTTCCTCTTGGCTCAAATGTTCCCTGATGGTGGGAATGCACTCGATGCGGTCTAAGGAGCCGTTGGGATTCTCCTTTATCTTCCAGTCACGGTAGGCTGTATGAAGTACCGCACGGAAAGTTGACCAATAGCCTGCTGCGGAGTTGATATGCAGCTTTTGGTTGGTGTGGATGGTTTGAGGGGCGTTAAGCAGATACTCCATGAACTTGCGGCACAAGTCCACATCCACCTCTTCAAAGGTGCATTTGCCGTTCACGAACCGCTCGAAGTGTTTGTAAACGTGCTGCCACTTGATATTCTTACGGTCAGCCAGTCCTTTGAAATAGGCAAGGAAATCGCCCTTCATCTTGGTCTTGTCAAAAAAGCCGTTGTTTTCATTGAAAATGGCTTCGTAGCGCTGGTTGCGCAGGATGACCGCTTTCTTCATCATGCGTGCGTTGAAGTCCCGTTCCTGCTGGTTTGCAGGTTTGGCGAAGATGTAAATTCCTAAGGCTTCACGTGTAATCACTCTCATGGTGACATTGTCACGGTAGCCGGGATAGTAGTCAAGGCATAGTGAATACTGTGTCCCGTTCTTAATCTTGCGCTTACGCAAGGTAACTGTTTTGCATTTACTCATAATAATTATGTTTTAATTGGTTGTATACATTTTGGAGTTGTATCCATGTTTCCGATGGCAAAGGAACAACGTGAAATATCCGTGAATACCTCCACGATACATCATTTTGAAATAATTTTCGATAATCCCGATTTTTCACGGTTATTTGTTCCTTTCAGCCATGACACGCTCCACATCTGAGCGCAAAAGCAGGTTTTTCACACCCACCTTTATCTTTTCGATGTGCTTTACCTTGACGATATGGCAGATGTTGGCTGACGAAAGACCATAGATTTGCTGCACCTGCTCAACGGTATAGTAGCGTTCATCGTTCACAAGGTCAGTTCTGCGGAGTTCGTTCAAATGTGATTTGGAGTAATAGGTACGCCCGTACTCTCTTTTAGTGGGTATCTTATGGCGATAGGTGTAGGCACGGAGTGCGGTCGGCTTCATGCCGAACAGTTCCTCCACCTCCTCGGTCAGTAGCCAGTCGGTAATTTCGCTAATATCAACTGCCACACCGAAAAACTCGTCAATATGCTTCTTGCTGTAATAGTTCTTTCCTGCGATACGGCAGATGGGGATATGGTTACGCTTGGCGGAAGTGTAAAGCCACGACTGCTTTACCTTAAAAAGGGACATCACCTCCTCGCCCGAATAGAAGTCCAACACTTCTTCGCTTTCCTTTTCCCTTTTTTCTCTTTTGGCAGGTAAGGAAGATGAAGATGATTTCCTTGGTGTGGAGGTGTTGCCGGGCAGGATGCGGTGATAGGGATTGCCCTCCAACATCTGCTCGATGTCGGCTCTGCGGATGAATGCCATGCGGTTGCTGATGCGTGAGGCTTTCAGCTTGCCGATGGCTACAAGTTTGTAAATGTACTGTCGGGAACAGCCCATGAGGATGGCTGCTTTGGAAAAGGTGAGATACTCCTGATGCTGTATCTCCATCAAGGGTTGGGCGACTTTGAAGAGGTTGTTCTTCTGCATCACTCTGGCTCGTTTGGCTTCTGCCTGACAAGCCTCACTGCAATATCTTTGCATACCGCTTCGGGTTACAAAGGACTTGCCGCAAAAACTGCATTTTCTGGTTGCTTTCATACCGTTTTATCGTTTAATGGTTCATTTCTTCAATCCTATATCTCTGAAATGGTAAACGGATGTGAACGGAAGTCAACCGTTGTCGCTTTTCTACACAGTGTGACTGTTTCCGCATATCGGGGCGGTTATTGTCGCTTATCGTAAACGGTTGTAAACCCTTGTCAACTACCTGCACGATGTGACAAAAAATAAGCTCCGCAAATTCTCCACGTCAGAAATATGTATCAAAAATATGTGGAAAATTGGGAAGCGACAAATGGCAACCGAAAAGTGTTAAATTTTAGAATATGCTGGTAATTAAAGATTTATACTCGGATATTTCTGATTGCTTTTGGTTGTTCTATGGTTCTAAATACTTAATCAGGAAAAGTTATATTTTTACTTATAGGAGGCTTTTTAACGATTGAAAGAAAAAGTTCATTTCGTGTGCTGAACGAATAAATACCTTTCAATTGGCATCTTATCTCCCTCCCCTTATTGTAATTAATGATTTATTTAACATTAGGATAACTCAACGATAGAATAAATTCAGACATCGCTTTTTCTTGGGAAAAGCGAGTTTTTCTCCATCTATTTGCCGTTTATCACCACAAAGACGGTCGCCACCGCCATGATAAAAGACTTCATCGCCATAAAAACGGTTGTCGTTACCCATGAACCAGGCAGTTCACAACTACAAAGACGGTCGTCGTGGTAAATTCCTGCGCACCTCACGGCGAAAAGACGAAAAAAATTTTTTCCACAAATGGCCTATGTCTCGACCTTGCCTGCAAATATTCGATTCTCCGGCAGTTAAGGTTTACCACATTGTTGCGTTTTTTCAGTTCTGGCTGACAAAACGGAGCCAATATTCGGACAATATGCCAACTTCATAACGTTCGCAATCAGCCTTAAGTACCGAAATCAGAGCACAAAGCAAGATGAAAACAAACTGAAACTTCAAGTAAAATAGAAAAAGGACACAAAAAGAGGTTATTGTAATTTATCATATGGCAAATTGCACCTGACTAACGAAAACATGCCAACTTTTAAATAAAAACAGAACCCAAATAGCACCTTATCCGGATTCCTGCATATTCAGAAATCCGGATAATAGTTAATAAAAATCAAGCTATCGTTTATACCAATAGGTCTCTCCCCACGTCATTAAGCAACTGGGTCTTTTAACGTCCTCCAATTTAATAAATGAAGTCCAATAGGACTCACGATGATCAATCGCATGTCCTAATTCATTTTCATGCCCTGTAATCACGAATTTTGGATCGAATCCTTCAATTGTATCGGACAAACGATTCGCCCAACAATTGATCAACAAAACATCCAATGCAGGAATTTTTGTTTTCACATCAAATAACCACGTCAAGTCCTCTTCATTATACTGATCACCTGTATGTGCGAAAGTAAAGCCTTCAGGAGTCGTCACTACATGGATATTGTTAATCAGTTCACTTTGATGCCCTGGTAATATTTTTACATCCAGTTTGCCCCCCTTTGTTTTAAATTCCCTATCGATAATCTGCTCTGAACGAATGTGGGTCACCAATTCATTTCCTACCAAACTATTGTTCGGAGCAATCACCTGTTTTCCCATATCTGTAAACATCTTTACGACAACCGGATCTATATGGTCCGGATGATTATGAGAAAGGAACATAATGTCGCACTGAGCAACAATAGCTTGCATCGTTTTATCCGAAATCAAAGAAGAAGATTCCTTCATCGCTCCCCCACGATACAAGTCAAAAGCAACAGCGATACTTTTTGTCTTTACGATAAATCCGTCATTATAAAGTTTATACACTTTCATACCCTCTTCCAAAGGTTTCTGCATATTTTCCAAAAGTCCACCCAAACGAGATTCCATAAACTGCGAAAGCGTTCCACTACCATCCAAACGCGTATCATGGAATATGCCATCCAATAATTGCAATGCTGCTTTACGAGCCAATGCCGGATTACCAGAAGAAGGAGGATTCTCTTTTAAGAGAGCGTCTACCAGATGGAACGTTTTTTCAGTTTGATTAATCAGGTACACTTCCTGCTTACCCCAAAAAGGTACCGTTTTTTCCTGTGCTTGTAACAACATATACAATGGCAAAACAAACAATGACAATAAAAATACACTCTTTCTCATTTGAATAATTATTTAATTTTCGCTCGTAAAATTTCATCCTACTTTCGCGTCACATTCAATAAAGCCATATCCGGATGAGTACACGTTTATCACCTTAGCACGAAATGTTTACTAATCTTCTTTGAATTACCAGCATAGAAATCGATAGTCACATGCCGGTCAGAAACATTCATTTTATAAGAGCCTGCCGAAATCGAACGGATGTAGGTTTTCAGACCTGGTTTATATTCATTCAACAGTCCACTGTCATCCTCATATTTGGATCCATCCTCTTTTTTCTTGTATTTAGCCATTTCGTGAATATTACCATAACCCTGCGGCTGATCCGACGTACAAGAATAGGTTCCTAATTCCGGTTTAGACCAGACACTATTGACCGTCATTTGTGTAATGCGGCCACCATCCCCATGCCAATCAGCCAGTTCAGTCGTATGAATATGCCCACAGATACACAAGGCGTTCCGCTGGGCAAATACTTTACGAAAATGTCTACGCGCAGCAGTCTCTTCAGCCGACTTCCCTCCGTGGAAGAACCATCGGCAACTTCCTCCGTCATAGGGCAGAACCGGACCGTGAGTCAATACGAATGTATGTCGAGCTCCTTCACACTCTTTTAGCATCTGATCAATGAGTGTATCATCCGGATCATTAAAATCCAATACAATATATGCATCATCGTCGATCGTGAAAAAAAAGTTCGTATGCGTAATGGGCTTTCCTAATTCCTCAGACATCCGTTCCGGCATATAAGTATGATAAGCCTCTTTTGCGTTCGTTCCACGGATATCATGATTACCCGTTACAGTCACAAAAGGCAAACCATGAAGTTCTGACTTAAAGCGGTTCATCACGTCATCTAACATTTTTTTGTGAACCTCCGGATTACCGCAATCTCCTTGAATCAAGTCGCCCAATTGAAATACCATTTTGGTGTCAGTGCCAATCAGTTGGGCAGCCCGTTTAAGTAACAGAGGGCAACGCTCTCGCCACATTTCCCCATTACGGGCAAATTCAGCACGCTGTACCCGATTCAACCATTCTACCGGTTCATTATAGTCTGCATGATACACACTGGCCGGTTCCGTATCAAAGTGTGTATCACCTAACAATACGATTGAATATTTTTTCTCCAGGTTCGATTCAGATAAATAGGACAATCGGCTTCCAAATACTAAACCTGCAAGCGATGTTGCACTAGTCGTTAAAAATGCTCTTCGTTTCATGATATAGATATTTTATATGATGTAAATAATAAGAGATATAAACCTTTCATTTCATTTTATACCTCTTATTTTCGCTATTCACATTTTACAGATTAATCCTGCCAACCCGGATTCTGCGTAAGATTTGAATTCATCTCTCTTTCCTTTGCTGGGATCGGCCAAATCTTTATCTGTTCACCAACGCTAAGATGCTTGTAAGTAGTCTCGCCCCAAATCTGCATCAAACCATTCGTATTAAGTTCTCCTACCTGTCCGGAAGAATGATCCTTAAACTTCCTGTCGTACCATGTACCCCAACGAAGTTCGTTAAAGAACATAGAGTCTTCACCTCCAAGTTCAACATAAAATTCTTTACGAATGCGTTGCCGCATATTCTCTTGTCCACTCACAACAGTCGCAGGATAAGCCTGATCATTAAGAAGAACATGTCCAACACGCTGTCTTACTTTATTTACAAAAGCAACAGCCTCACTCGTCCTGCCTAACTCATTTAAACATTCAGCCCGCCTAAGAAGAATTTCAGCATAACGGCAAAGTATAATATCTTCGGAATATACCCAACGAGTCGTACATTCATCATTCTCTGTTACATATTTCCTCCAAAGATAATAAAATTTAGAATTTGTGTCTGTACGGATATCATAAGGTTCTCCAGCATCCAGAATGTACGGCCAGCGGAGGGTCCAGGTATGATTTCCTACACCTGCCTGATTCCCGTCGTAAGTCGAGTAAGGAGTTATAATCGATTGCATCAGGCGCGGATCACGATCTTCATATGCCTGACGTATTCTCGCCTCATTCCCTTGATCCAAATATTTGCTCATATCGGCACCATAAGAAACCATATTATTATAAAGAGCCTGATAATTAGAAGTCGCTTCAGTTGTTCCCCATTCTCCTTTACCGGATTGAAGTCCGTCACGCAGAAAGAAAGCAACCCTTTCCTGGGGAGTCATTGAATGCCATCCGGGACAATATTTTTCCCAATCAAATTCGGAGCCGTCCGCACACTCATACATTTCCACAAAAGCAGGATTCGGGAGATAATTGTTCCAAGCAGAACCACCCGTACAACGATTACCATAATTGATTCCTCTCGGGTTTCCCATCCCACTTGTCTCAACACACTGTACTGAAAAAATCATCTCATCGCACTGCTCATTAGCCGGTTTAAAGAGCTGAAAGAAATCTCTGTTTCCTTTTACGCCGTTACTCGGACTGTAAAGTGAATATCCAAGTCCTTCAATTGCTTCAAAGTCTGCAAGAGCTTTAGCATAATCTCCCATAAACTGATAAGCATAACCTCTGAAAGCATAAGCAGCACCTTTTGTTATACGTCCATAACTACTATTACCTTGAGCATATTTACCGGGAAGATTAGGCTCATTAATACAATCCGTAAGATCTGAAAGAACTTGCTTCCATACTTCAGCTTCCGATGAACGCGCTTTGGTTGCTTCCGAACTCTCCACATTTTCCGTATAGATAGGAACACCTCTCCACAAAACATTCAAATGATAATACGCCCAAGCACGCAGAAATTTACATTCGGCTTTCAGTCGCGCTTTCTCGCCGTCCTCCATTTCCGGGACATTATCAATGTTGTTGATAACATCATTAGCCCTATACACAATCGTATAATAATATTTATAATGATTACCGACATTTCCATTCGAAGGCGTACAAGAACCAGAAATCACAAAACAATTATTTTTCCAGTTCATATCAATATCCATTACAGATGACCAGGCATCGAACGGGATACCAATAGAAGGACTATCGTAATTTTTAGAGAATTTCTCATACAGTTCATTATATACACCCATCACAGCCGCACGGGCAAGAATAGGGCTGGTCCACACATTTGAACTCGAAAAACTATAACTTGGAGATGTATCAAGAAGATCGCCGGCACATCCTCCTAAACCAAACAACATACCCCATAAAGTTCCGATGATAGCTATTTTTCTGAATAAATTTTTCATATTTTCAATATATTAGCTGTTTCCAAAATAATTAGAATGTTAAATTAATACCAAATGCATACTGACGCATAGTAGAATATCCCATGCTAACACGCATTTCAGGATCCATACCGGAAAAGCCAGTAATCGCAAAAAGATTCTCTCCGGAAGCATAAACACGAAGTCTTTCAACATAGAACTTTTTAGAAATACTTTTAGGCATTGTATATCCTAAAGTCAAATTTCTAAGTTTAATGAAATTCCCTTTCTCCAAATGAAGCGAAGAACTTGCCGAACTCTGAGCTCCCGATACATTAACTAAACGGGGTTGTTTTGAAGACAGATTGGTTCTCGGATCCGATGGATTTTCAGGATCATAGAAATAATGGTCATTCGCTACCGCATCCGGAATTGCATAACCATAAGTCGTTTCACTTGAATTCCTTGCCTTACCATAGTAATAAATACTAAATCCAGCAGATCCACCCCAAGTCATAGAAAGATCGAAATCTTTCCAATTTGCACTGGCCTGGATACCAAAATTATATTTAGGAGTTGTTGAAGTTCCCTGAAATTCAGAATCATATGAATTACCATAAACTCCATCCCCATTCGCATCTGCATAAATATACTCGCCATACCAAAGTGCATTTTTAGCAATATTATTATAAGGTTGGAAAGTATAACCTGCCGCTTGCATGGCTTGAAGCCATTGCATATCGTTTTCCGTACGGATCATACCATCTTTAGGACCACCATTTATATTGACTGTACCGTCCGCATTGAAATATGAGCCGTTACCGTTATAAACGTTAGGAAGGTAAAACTCATTAATCTGACGTCCTTCGATAACTCTCGTAGTACTACCAGTAGAAACATCTCCTATATTAGTAGAATATTCCGTATGTTCCTTATTCCATCCTTTTTCCAATTTACCTTTATATTTGCTGACAAAATTTTTATTAAAAGAGAACTGACCTTTAATGCTATAGCTGAAATCCTTGCCGATATTATCCCTCCATCCGAGCTCCAATTCAATACCCCTATTCGTAACTTCCGCAATATTCGCTTTCGGAGCAGTCGCATTTCCCATTACCATATACATATCAGGAGTGTACAGAATTCCGGTAGTCAACTTATTATAAACATCCATATTACCATTCAATTTATTATCAAAGAAACCAAAATCAAGACCGACATTGGTAACAGCTGTCTCTTCCCAAGTAAGAGCGGCATTGGCAATAGAAGTGATGGCAATACCACTTGTCAGAGCTTGACCGGTAGAATAATTTGCTGCCGAATATACAGACTGCCAATCATAATTACCGATTGCATTGTTACCCAACTTACCCCAAGAAGCACGAAGCTTTAAGTTTGTCAGCCACTGTACCGGTTTAAGCCACGACTCCTCATTCATACGCCAACCAGCCGAAAAAGAAGGGAAAGCTCCCCAACGATAATCAGGAGAAAATCTCGACGAGCCATCATAGCGTAAGTTAAACTCAAGCAAATATCTGCTCTTATAAGCATAATTCGCACGTCCGAACACCGAACGGGCAGCATATTCAGTCCCATAACCAGCCGTCGAATAAGGTGTTGTAGCGGCATTAAGGTCATTTACAGCGGCATCTGTAAGTCCCAGCTTACTCACATTCGTCTCCCTGTAATCATACGTTTCTTCCTCATAACCAACCATTGCCGACACATCATGAATGCCAAAAGACTGGTTATAATTAAGTAAATGATTCAACTTCGTACGATTCGTCCTTGTATAATACATACGAGTATAAAGAGTTGACGGGTCATTGGCTCCTGTTGAATAAGCTCCCTTAGAAAAACTGAACTTTCCAATGGAAGCGTCCGATACTTTTCGCTCCCGGCGAAGATCCTGATAATAAAAATCAAAGTTATATGTAAAATATTTCAGAAACTTGACTTGAGCATACCACTCCGTGTAAAGCTGTGAATATTTGTCAAACCCATTCAATACATTATCCCAAAGTCCGTTATGCGACTGCGGATCTTCTTCAGGTCCTTCCGGTGCACCATATTTTCCATCATAATACGGATATATACAAGGAACCATCTTTTCCGTGTTCATAGAATTGATATGGCTACTCCCATTATAACTGGTAACACTGACTTCTTGATCGGTAACATTTCCCGATGTACGAGTTCCAACCCGCAACCAGTCGGTAATATCAGAATACAAGTTCACACGTCCCATATAGCGATTATATCCCGTATTCTTCATGATACCCGGATTATCTATATAGGAAAAGCTCATTGAATAACCTGTTTTCTTCTCCTTGCCATTGAGTGAAATCGTGTGCTTATGCATCCATTGCTTCGTATAAATCTCATCCCACCAGTCAGTATTGGGATAGGCGACATAGTTCGGATAACCCGAAGCAGAAATTCCGTTAGGATCAGCTTTAGCGGCTTCCCAAAGATCAATAGAACTCTGAGAAAACATATCGGAGTTTCCCAAGTTATTAGATGATTCATTCATCAATTTCATATACAGAACATAATCCGAAATTGTATGAACAATTTTGAAAGGTTCATTATATGAGACTGTACCATCATACGTCACACTAATTTTACCATCCGTGCCGTTTTTGGTCGTGATAAGGATAACACCGTTAGCACCACGGTTTCCATATATAGCACAAGAAGCTGCATCTTTAAGGATAGAGACATTGGCTATATCAGAAGGATTAACCATACTAATGCTTTGTTCCATTCCATCAACAAGAATAAGAGGGCTGGAAGAATTCAATGTTCCGACACCGCGAATGTTATAAGAAAAACTCTCTGCATTAGGTTGCCCAGAACTTTGCATGATTTGAAGACCTGGTGAAGCACTACTAAGAGCTTGAGAGGCATCGGTTACAGGCCTCGATGACATTTCTTCAAAATTAACAGTGGAAACCGAACCGGTCAAGTTTACTTTCTTTTGGGTACTATAACCAACGACAACTACCTCTTCCAATGCTTGCGTATCCTCCGATAATGTAATATCGACAACAGAACGATCTTTAACTTGAATTTCAATTCTATTATATCCTATATAAGAAGCTACCAACACAGAATTTCCAGATACAGATAAAGCGAAATTTCCATCAACATCGGTAATAGTTCCATTAGTAGGATTTCCTTTTTCAATGATATTGACGCCCGGTATCGGTTCTCCGTTTTTATCCGTTACCACACCTTTTATATTTTTCTTTGTTTGTAAAGTAACTTGCCTTTCGTTTCCTTTATATAAAGCAATATGCTTATCGTTTATCACATAATGGATATTTTCTTTTGCAAATAGCTCATTCAAGACTTCGGGAATTGTCTTATCTTTAAAGTTGACAGTAACCTTACGAGTTACTTTTACCTGTTCTAAATTATAAGTGAAATAGAAACCACTTTTTTGTTCAATAGTAGCGAGAACTTCCTGTATGGTCGTATTTTCCATATTCAATGATAATTTCACCGACTGTGAATAGCTTAAATTAGCAAAAGACTGTAAGGTTCCCAATAGTATGAATAATATAACACATCTCATAATATTTAGACTTTTTCGAAGCCATGACGATTTATATACACCGCATGGCGTATTTTTCATAATATAATACATACATTTGTAAATGATTAGTTAGTAATAAATTTTAGGTTCACTAAAGCGTTACTCGCTTAATCCTGGCTGAAAATACGGCAATATTTTCAGCCTTCGTTTTTATAAATCCTTTCCCATAGGCTTTTCATTTTAATGGTTTGAAAATCCGTATTTGTTCCCCTTCAAATGAATAATCCAATCTCCGAGTTTCTTTCAGTAAATGTAAAACCTGTTCAACCGTAGCTGTATCCTTAAAGCGGCAAGTAAAAACCTCAGAACTTAAAGAACGATCTGTTATAACTATTTCCACATCAAATTTCCGTTCTAAATCACGGACAATATTATCAAGTCGACATTGGATGAAAGCACCTTCTCCTTTCACCCATAATTTAACCGTATTCGTATTGATATTTTTTTCCAATGCCAAACCGGAACTATCCGAATAGGAAACCTGCTCGTTTGGTTTTAGAGTCAATTTATTTTTACGGTCATTTGTTTCCACCTCAACCTTTCCCTCTGCTAATGTAACAACGGATTTTTCGTCGAAGTAAGCTTTTACATTAAATTTCGTACCCAATACCTTTATTGCCAGCAAAGGTGAATGCACAACAAAAGGAAGGTGCTCCTTATGGGCCACATCGAAAAAAGCCTCCCCTTCAAGTCGAACATTCCTTTCCCTATCAGAGAATTGAGTCGGGTAAATAAGTTTACTTTGGGAATTCAACCAGACCTTTGTTCCATCGGAAAGCATTAGAGATGCTCTTTGTCCTTTCGGTACTTCAACCGTATTTTCGCCTACAGTTGATGACGACTGAACCATTTCATAGAGATTTAATCCTAATAATCCGATGATGAGGATAGCTGCCACATATTTTAATATTGGATATATGTAAAAATGCTGAACAGCATTTTTACTTTTTCCCTGGGAAAAAGTAAAACGATTATACGCCTCTTCTATCTCCCTCCTATCCGAGAATCGCAGCTCATCCTTCAAATTCCATATGCGTTCCATTTCGAACAGCCAGTCTGCATTGGGCTTGCCGGATGCGATCCATTGGTCGACTAAGCGGGTGTCTTCCGGGGTACAAGTATGTGTGAGGAATCGTATGAGTAATTGTTCGTCCATCTTCTTTTATCGTGTTTATATAAAAGACAATCGAGGTGGAACAAACTACGTGATCAAAAACAAAGAAAAATTCAATTTATGTTGCAGAGCAGGAATATAAGTAGGAAAAGCCCTTTCAGATCTTCCCGTAGGAAAGCAAGCGCTTGCCGGATATGCCCTTCGACTGTACGTGGAGAAATACCCATAATTTCGGCTATCTCTTTATGGCTGATATCATGGAAGTATGCCAACCGGAAAGCCTGTGCGCATTTTGGAGGCAGTTTATTGACCGAGAGTTCTATTATTTCGCGCAAATCCTGATTGATGACAGACTTCAGAACATCGTTGGAGTCGCTGGCCTCGCCCAGGAAAGCGATACGTGCCTCAGCGATACGAACACGTGATTCGTATTCGTCAACAATCATCTGGTGCTTGATATGGTTCAAGCAGCTATTTTGCAACCATTTAAAAAGGAAAGATTGGATATTGTCCGATTGAATAACCTTTTTTCGTTCCCAATAGGAAGTGAAAACTTCTTGTACCAAATCTTTGGCAACTTGCTCATCTACAAAACGACAAGCGAGCGCCATCAATTTTGGATAGAAACATTCAAAGAAAGCTTTAAAAGCAACATGGTCTCCCTTTCTTACTTTTTCAATGTCAATTTTCGCTTCCATATAATATTGTCTCCTTTCTATTCGTGGTAAAAAAGCGTGGAGCTATTGTCTCATCCGGTTAGGAGCTCTGGTAAGCTTGTACAACAAATAAGCAATAGCCGACGCCCTATGGGAGCGCGAGCGTTTTTGCCTATTATTCTTTTTGTACAATGAATTTACCAGATTCCTAACCAAAGAATAATACGAAACGCTTCTACGTTTTTCTTCAATAATTTCAGACAAAGATAATTTTATTTTCAATAAAAGACTTATCCGCCGGCAATTAATTTTTATTGGAAGTTTGATAACACTATTTAGCATCTCAGTTCTTGACAAGTTCGGACAAACCCGTATCTTTGCATCGTGGTTTTTTCATAATAGTATTAGATTTAAGGTTAACAAAGTTTGGTTAGGGGTTGTCGTGAGACAGCCTTTAATTGTTTATAGGGGTCTGCTATTTCCTGAAATAGCCAGATCGGGGAAAATTGATAAGTCATCCGGCAGAATTGCCATTTACCGCCAGCCACAATAGACCGATCTTTGCATTATACAACAAACATATAAAATAGCAAAGACATGACGACTAAATTAAGTAACCTATTTTACGCTTTCCTGAACATCGCAGCCTCCACTCAAAAGCTAGGTATTAATCTGATCCGCGTAGCGATCCTGATTATATTTGTATGGATCGGAGGATTGAAATTCTATAATTACGAAGCAGAAGGTATCGTACCGTTTGTAGCGAACAGTCCTTTTATGAGCTTCTTCTATACGAAAAGTGCTCCCGAATATAAAGAATATAAATTGAAAGAAGGGGAATTCAACGAAGCAAAGCATCAGTGGCATGTGGAAAACAACACGTACGGCTTCTCGCACGGATTGGGCATCCTGATCATGGCTATCGGTATCCTGACATTCTTAGGTATTTTCTCCCCAAAAATCGGCCTGGTAGGTGCAGGACTCGCCATTATCATGACGGTCGGAACGCTTTCTTTCCTAGTGACGACGCCGGAAGTATGGGTGCCGGATTTGGGAAGTGGAGAACATGGATTTCCGCTGCTAAGCGGGGCAGGCAGACTGGTGATAAAAGATACGGCGATCATTGCCGGAGCAATCGTCGTGCTTTCGGACTGCGCACAGAGGATATTGAAACAGAAGAAATAAAAAACAAGAAGGAGATGTGTCAAAACTATCCTGTTCCCGCGCCCCGCGCGGGATCGCATTAAAACCGACCCTATAAAAATCTGATTGATAAGGTCTGTCCTTTTGCGACCCCGCATCAAGTGCGGGGAGAAGGAGATTTCGACACACCTCCTTTTATCTTTCTTATGCTTCAACTTTTAACTTGCTGAAGCAGCCTGCTCATCAACCGATACCAGTTCGATTTCGAATATCAAAGTCGAATAAGCCGGGATATCGCCGCTTTCGCTTGCTCCATAGGCTAACTGCTGCGGAATCCAAACCTCATATTTATCTCCTTCCACCATATGCTGCAAAGCGACTGTCCAGCCGGAAATAACCGAACCATACTTGGTCTGGCTATTCGTAACCGGATCTGTAACCGTCTTAGCATAGTAAGGACTCACTGCACAAGGAAATGGTATTCCGTCATCAAAAAGTTGCTGGTCGAAAACAGTGCCATCCGTCAAAGAACCTTTATAATATACGGATACAAGGCTATTGAAATAGGCTTGCTTACCATCCCCCTTTTTAATCAGTTTGGCAAAAACATAGCCATCACCGGCTTCCGAATTCCATTTTTCAAAACCGGTTTCATTCACTTTTGCCTGGAAGGCAATGTCCTGTTCCAATTTATAAGCTTCTCTTTCAACAGCTTCAGTATCATCGTCATCATCCTTACAAGAAGATACAACGAAGACACACAACAACATCAACGCGATATGCAGGTATTTCTTCATGCGTTTATTCCATTATCTTTTTTAATAAATTCTTCATGCTTACCTTCTCGGAGATAATGTCATGCAACTTGTCGATGCTTACACGTTCCTGTTCCATCGTATCGCGGAAACGGATCGTGACACAATTATCCTTCAAAGTATCGTGGTCAACTGTAATACAGTACGGAGTTCCGATAGCATCCTGGCGACGATAGCGCTTGCCGATAGAATCTTTTTCATCATACTGGCAACGGAAATCGAAGCGCAACATCTTCATGATCTCCTCGGCCTTTTCAGGTAGACCGTCTTTCTTCACCAACGGCAATACAGCGAGCTTGATAGGCGCCAACGCTGCGGGCAACTTCAACACAACACGTGTTTCGCCGCTTTCCAATGTTTCTTCGCAGTAAGAACCGGCCATCACACTCAGGAATACGCGGTCTACACCGATAGAGGTCTCGATCACATACGGAGTATAGCTCTGGTTCAGTTCGGGGTCGAAATACTGGACTTTCTTGCCGGAGAACTTTTCATGCTGGCTCAGGTCGAAATTCGTACGGCTATGGATACCTTCCACTTCTTTGAAACCGAACGGCATTTCGAATTCGATATCGGTAGCAGCATTTGCATAGTGGGCCAGCTTTTCGTGATCGTGGTAGCGATATTTTTCGTTACCCAATCCCATCGCCTGATGCCATTTCAGACGGGTAGCCTTCCACTGCTTGAACCATTCCATCTCTTCGCCCGGACGAACGAAGAACTGCATTTCCATCTGTTCGAACTCGCGCATACGGAAAATGAACTGACGGGCAACGATCTCGTTACGGAAAGCCTTACCGATCTGGGCGATACCGAAAGGTATTTTCATGCGGCCGGTCTTCTGTACGTTCAGGAAGTTGACGAAAATACCCTGTGCCGTTTCCGGGCGCAGATATACTTTCATGGCACCATCGGCAGTCGATCCCATCTCCGTAGAGAACATCAGGTTAAACTGGCGGACATCGGTCCAGTTGCGGGTTCCGGAGATCGGGCAGACGATTTCGCAATCCAAGATCAGCTGGCGCAAGTCTTCGAAATTAGAATCGTTCATATCTTTCGAGTAGCGTTCGTGGATCTCGTTCCACTTAGCCTGGTATTCAAGCATACGTCCGTTCGTCGCACGGAACTGAGCTTCGTCAAAAGCTTCGCCGAACTTCTTTGCAGCCTTGGCCACTTCCTTATTCATCTTCTCCTCTATCTTTGCCAGGTGATCTTCGATCAGAACATCAGCACGATATCGTTTCTTGGAATCTTTGTTATCGATCAAGGGATCATTGAAGGCATCGACATGGCCGGATGCTTTCCAGATAGTAGGATGCATAAAGATAGCAGAGTCGATACCGACTACATTTTCGTGCAACAGCGTCATACTGTCCCACCAGTATTTCTTTATGTTATTTTTCAGTTCTACGCCATACTGTCCGTAATCGTACACTGCACCTAAACCGTCATAAATCTCTGAAGAGGGGAATACAAATCCGTATTCTTTACAGTGCGAAACTAATTTCTTAAATACATCTTCTTGTGCCATAATAATAATTTGCCTATTAATTAATGTGCCAATGTGCCAATTTTTTCGGTAGATCGGCACACTATCAAAGATGCAAAGTAAGTGATTTTTTCGGTAAGCTGTAGCATTTTCAGCATCTTATAAGAATATTTTTGAAGAAACTTCGGAAAAAAGAAGCTCCGGAAGCGTTTTCACCTCCGGAGCTTCTTTTGTTTATAGCGTTCGCCCTTCACAGGGTTACAGGACAAAACAATACCGCCCCGACCTATTACAAAGTGGACCTATCGGGATTGTAGGCCGGAACTTTTGTTTCAGCAAGTTTATATCTCTGAAACTTTTGTTTCAAGAAGTTCCAACCATTGAAACTTTTGTTTCACTTGCGGGAAAATTTATTTTCATGCGGGAGAAAATTTATTTTCACGCTTATGGAACTAAAATTCCATGCAAGGGGAAAATGCGAAATGTGCCACTCTCCCAGTCGATCAAAGTAGGATTTCCAACAAAAAGATCCCGACCCACCGGACGGTTTGCCGGGATGGGTCGGGATCGGACCTATATGAGAAAATAATTTTCAGAGTGCTTCTTTAAGGATCTCGCCTACGGTCGGATGCGGGAAGACAATAGCTTTCAGCTCGTCAGCCTTCATGCCTTTCTCGATGGCGATACCAGCAATGACGATCAACTCGGAAGCCGGATTTCCCAAAAGATGAGCGCCGACGATCGTTTCGTCTTCAGCCAGAATCAGTTTGCAAACACCGTTGCCTTGCTCGTTTTCGGCAACAAAACGGCCGGAAAACGCCATCGGTATCTTCTTGACAGTGTAGGGTGTACCTTCAGCCTGCAATTCTTCTTCAGTCTTGCCGACGCCTGCGATTTCAGGATTAGTATAGACAACGCCCGGAATGGCTTTATAACTCATGCAGCGGTTCTTGCCTAAAATGTGATCGACAGCCACTTCCGCTTCGCTGACAGCCGTATGGGCCAACAGGGAGAAAGCAGTGATATCGCCACAAGCATACACATTCGGGATGGAAGTCTGCATAAATTCGTTCACTTTGATACCGCCGCGGAAAGGTTCGGGAGCCAGTGTTTCCAAACCGAAACCTTTAGTTACGGGACGGCGGCCTACGCTCAACAGGACTTTTTCACCCTGGACAACGAAAGTCTCGCCATCTTTCTCGACCGTCACATCACCACCGTTTACGGCAATCACCTTATGTCCCAAATAGAACTTGATGCCCCGTTTGGCATATTCGGCCTGCAACATCTCGGACAATTCCCTGTCCATCGGACCGAGAATCTTATCCAACATCTCGACCACATGTACTTCCGTTCCCATGCTGTTAAAGAAAGAGGCGAACTCCATTCCGATCACACCACCTCCTATGATCACCAACGAAGCCGGCAGCTCTTTGGATAGCAATGCTTCACGACTTGTCCAATATTCCGTTTCCGACAATCCGGGAATGGGAGGTATGACGGTTTCCGAACCGGTACAGATGAGCAGGTTGGCCGCTTCATAAACAGCTTCGCCCGAAGCGATAGAAATCGTTCCATCGGCTGCCCGACCTTTGATTTCGGCTTCGCCGCCCACCATTTCCACACCGTTCTCCTTCATCTTCATGCGGATGCCGGCTGTCAGCTTCTTTACTACTTTATTTTTTCGGGCGATGATCTTCGGGAAGTCGAAAGCAGGATTCTCTGCGCTTACCGCATATTTGGGAGCGTGTTTGATCGTATCATACACTTTCGCAGAGTAAAGCAATGTCTTTGTCGGCACACATCCTTCGTTCAGACACACACCACCCAGCGCGTTCTTTTCAAAAAGCACAGTGGACAAACCACCCGCAGCCGCCTTTTCGGCAGCCGTATAACCGGCAGGACCGCCTCCGATTATGGCAACATCGTATTTCATGTTCTCAGATTTAATTAAGTTTTATATTGGGATTAATTTGTTGTAATATCGAAATAAATTCTTCCTTATCTGCCGGATAAAAAGAGGAACGTCTTTCGATGCCCCCTTCCATTCGGGAGTAATAGACGACAACTTCATTTCCGCAACATTCGAGCCGGGAGATCAGTTTCACATCGATTTGTCCGTTTCCGTACAACATATCCCGATCCGTTATTTGGTACGGACGTGATTGAAGTATGGCAAGCGGCAAAAGACAAAGAACCAACGGTAGTTGGTCAAACTCATTCCCGCTGAAAGCATCCATAATAAACAACAATGCAAATGCTCCTAATATGATCCAGAAGATGTATATATGCCAATCTTTCTGGTTTTTCCGAATCTGTGCTTTCATGGTAATCTGTTTTTAAGTGTTAGATAACCGGATCTTTTATCCGAATATCGGGATTATGCTTCTTCAACAACTTAACGAAATCCTGCTTGTTGACCGGCGAAACCAATAACCACTGCGTGTCGCCTTTATAGATGATCAGACGGTCCAACGACAGGGCATAGCTCGAAACAGGCATTACTGTCACTTCGACGGCGCTAATCTCCGAGATAGGGATCTTTTTCTCCGGAAAGATACTGCAATGAGCTATCAAGTAGCCATCCGCCGTTATTTTATACCAGGTCGACAACAGCATGTGAATGCATTCCAATGTGAACAACAGCAGCATGACCATCGTTACGGGAGACTTGCCCCCCACGAATGCAAAAACAGTGCTCGCCACCATCACCAACAATACCAAATGGTACCACCAACCGACTTTTGATTTAAAGACTCTGTCCATATTCTGAATTTTGCCGAAAGATAGTCATTTTATTTCTTTTGGCGATTCAGGGAAAAGAAAATGCGCTGCAACTTCTCAGTAACAGCGCATCCACTTAAACCGGTCAAACAATTCCAGAAAGGAATATTTCTTTCATTACTTTACAACTTCGAGGACAGTATAGTATTGCAACTGATTGTTGTTGTTATACTGTTCGTTCTTTACGACACCTACATTCGGAGCATACCATTCATATCCGTATCCCTCGATCGTTTCCTTCGGGGAGCGGGATTTGATTTTATATTTTACTTTCGTGCAGTCGAACGTGCCGGCGGGAGTCGCCACCTGTTCGGTCGTCACATATTCGCGGTCATAGATAGACACGTTCTTGCGATCCTTCCGGTTCTTCTTCGAATAGATCTGGATATAGGCATCGTCAAAATACATATCGTCTCCATTACCGGAAGGTGCGTTCGAGACGCTCGGATAATTGATGACGGCATCAGTGGCAGCCACATCCGATTGCACGGTCGAGACAAAAGACGGGTTGGACAATACTTCTTTCATTTCCATAAAGAACTCCCCGTCCTTGCAGAATGCTTCCAGGTCACCCTTGTCATAAACCGTCCCCGCGCTATTTTTGAACACATAATCGGCTTCCACTTCCAAACCGGACGGAATGTTTTTCACTTCATCGACCGTATAGGTCATCACGCTTTGCAGGTTTCCTTTTGCATCATAGCCTTTTTTTACAAGCTGCGTACCTTTGGTCTGCGGGAAAAAGAACGTACAATCCTGAGCCATCGCACCAGCCGCAAACAACAAGGCCAGAGCGCTCAATACAACTTTAGATTTCATATTTTAAAACGTTTAAGTGTTAATAATTAGCAGGATATCCAATGCCCCAATAGAACAGGGTTCCATTCTGAGATGTTTACGACGAGAAGTTTAAAATATCCAAAGAATCAGTAATGCGGACTATTTTACACGAAAGCGGGCTGTATAAGGTACAACCAAATAAGTTAATTCCTAACTTTGTCAGCCACAAAGGATATAAACTATGGTACAACAATTCGATTTCTTAGTGATCGGTTCCGGTATCGCCGGCATGAGCCTCGCTTTGAAGGTAGCCGATAAAGGGAAAGTAGCCATCATCTGCAAGACAGAGCTGGAAGAAGCGAACACCTATTTCGCGCAGGGAGGCATTGCTTCGGTAACCAACCTGCTGGTAGACAATTTCGACAAACATATTGAAGATACAATGATTGCCGGCGACTGGATCAACGACCGGGAAGCAGTGGAGATGGTCGTACGAGGCGCACCGGACCAGATCAAGGAACTCATAGGCTGGGGCGTGAACTTCGACAAGAAGGAGAACGGCGAGTTCGACCTTCACCGTGAAGGAGGGCATTCCGAATTCCGCATCCTGCACCACAAGGACAACACCGGCGCTGAGATCCAACTAAGCCTTATCGAAGCGATCAAGAGACATCCCAACATCACGATATTCAACCATCACTTTGCGGTAGAGATCATCACGCAGCATCACTTGGGTATCATCGTCACCCGTCATACGCCGGGTATCAAATGCTATGGCGCTTATGTGCTAAACGAAGACACCGGCAAGGTAGACACGTTCCTGTCCAAAGTGACGGTTATGGCAACAGGAGGTTGCGAAGCTGTCTACCGCAATACGACCAACCCGCTGATCGCTACGGGTGACGGTATCGCAATGGTGTATCGCGCGAAAGGAGCTGTCAGCAACATGGAGTTCATCCAGTTCCACCCGACCGCCCTCTTCCATCCGGGAGACCGCCCTTGCTTCCTGATCACCGAAGCGATGCGAGGGTATGGCGGTGTCCTGCGTACGCTGGACGGAAAAGAATTTATGCAAAAATACGACAAACGTTTGTCTCTCGCCCCGCGTGACATCGTGGCACGTGCGATCGATAACGAGATGAAACTCCGAGGTGAAGATCACGTTTATTTGGATGTGACCCATAAAGATCCGGAGGAAACAAAAAAGCATTTCCCCAATATCTATAAGAAATGCCTCAGCATCGGTATCGATATCACGAAGGATTATATCCCGGTAGCTCCGGCAGCCCATTATCTGTGCGGTGGTATCCGTGTCGACCTGAACGGACAGTCCAGTATCCGCCGTCTCTATGCCATCGGCGAATGTTCCTGCACCGGCCTGCACGGTGGAAACCGTCTGGCTTCCAATTCGCTGATCGAAGCAGTCGTATATGCGGATGCGGCAGCCAAACATATCCTGAGTGTCCTCGAACGCTACGACTTCAACACCGACATCCCCGAATGGAACGACGAAGGTACGATCTCCACCGAAGAACGCGTGTTGATCACCCAAAGCATGAAGGAGGTAAACCAGATCATGGAGGCATACGTCGGCATCGTCCGCAGCAATACGCGTCTGACTCGCGCCTGGAACCGCCTGGACATCCTGTACGAAGAGACAGAAAGCCTCTTCAAACGTTGCAAGGCCTCCAAAGAGCTGTGCGAACTGCGTAACATGATCAACGTCGGTTACCTGATCACCCGCCAGGCAATGGAGCGCAAGGAAAGCCGCGGATTGCATTATACGATCGACTATCCGCCGGTAAAGAAAGATTAAAAGAACGATACTCATCAGGCCGGACGATTTTCACAGCCGGCCTGTTTCGTTTCCATACGAAACAATCAAATTGTCATACAAGCAACTCAACTGAAAAACACAAAAAAGATGGACAAACGAATCTTGTTGCCTTTAGCTATCTTTCCTGCTTTCCAGGCGGGAAATATACAGGCCGCCGACCAGCTTGTCAAACGGCCGAATATCATCCTTTTTATGGTTGACGATATGGGATGGGAAGACACTTCCTTGCCTTTCTGGAAAGAAAAGACACATTATAACGAAGTGTACGAGACTCCCAACATGGAGCGTCTTGCCCGTCAGGGAGTCATGTTCACACAGGCATATGCCAGCAGTATCAGTTCTCCGTCCCGTTGCAGCCTGATCACCGGGACGAATGCTGCCCGCCACCGTGTCACCAACTGGACACTCCAGAAAGATAAGACAACCGACCGCAAAGACAGCCTACTCGCCATACCGGATTGGAACTATAACGGTGTCAGCCAGGTTCCGGGGACCAGCAACACCTTCGTCGGAACCTCTTTCGTCCAGCTCCTGAAGAACAGCGGATACCACACGATCCACTGCGGGAAGGCCCATTTCGGCGCGATCGACACTCCGGGAGAAGATCCGCACCACTGGGGATTCGAGGTCAATATTGCCGGTCATGCCGCCGGTGGCCTGGCAAGCTATTTAGGCGAAGAGAATTACGGCCATACGAAAGACGGCAAACCAACTTCTCTGATGTCCATCCCCGGCCTCGAGAAATATTGGGGCACGGAAACTTTCGCCACCGAAGCACTGACACAGGAGGCGATCAAGGCACTGGACAAGGCGAAGAAATACAATCAGCCATTCTATCTCTACATGTCACACTATGCCATCCATATCCCGCTGAATAAGGACATGCGCTTCTACGAGAAATACAAGAAGAAGGGAATGACAGACCATGAGGCTGCCTATGCCACCTTAATCGAAGGGATGGACAAGAGTCTGGGCGATCTGATGGACTGGTTGGAAAAGAACGGGGAGGCAGGCAATACGATCATCATCTTCATGAGCGATAACGGTGGCCTTGCCTCTACTTCCGAATGGCGCGACGGCCCATTGTACACACAAAACTACCCACTGCACAGCGGCAAAGGTTCCCTTTGCGAAGGAGGCATCCGCGAACCGATGATCGTCAGTTGGCCGGGCATAGCCAAACCTAATACCCGCTGCGACAAATATCTGCTGATAGAAGACTTCTACCCGACTATTCTGGAAATGGCAGGAGTAAAGGACTATAAGACAGTACAACCGATCGACGGCATCAGTTTCGTCCCTCTGCTTACCGGGACGGACGATCCTTCCAAAGGACGCTCTCTCTTCTGGAATATGCCGAACAACTGGGGGAACGACGGTCCGGGCATCAACTTCAACTGTGCTGTCCGCAATGGCGACTGGAAGCTGATTTACTATTACGGTACTGGCAAGAAAGAGTTGTTCAACATCTCCGACGATATCGGTGAGAAAAACGACCTTAGCACCCGTCACCCTGAAATTGTCAAACGCCTCTCCAAAGAACTCGGCGACCACCTTCGTAAAGTAGATGCCCAACGACCGTCTTTCAAGGCAACAGGAAAAGAATGCCCGTGGCCGGATGAGGTATAGCTCCGTATCAGACGAACTTCTCCCTCTTCTGCAAATTCAGAAGCCCGACCAGCATCCAGACGATGCTGGCGGCCAGAAGAAAGATGCGGCTTTTTATGATGATGCCTTCCCAGATGACCGGCAGGAAATTGTGGGGAAGGGAAAAGGGGTTGAGGAGGATGTTCCAGAAGGAACGCTCGATAAGAGGCGTGTTGCTGAAGATCAGCAGAGCGACGCCGATGACAATCATCAGAACGGCAGTCCCGTTGCCGCTGCGGGTGATGGTGGAAAACATAAAGGCAAGGTTCCCGAAAAAAAGGACCGGAAACATTAACTGCGCTGACATCTCAATGGGATTGACAGGATAGAGCAAGAGCGTAGCCAGCCAGGAAAAGACGACCAGGATCACGAAAATTGCCACATAGATCATCAACAAACGGACACCCCATACCTTATATTTATAGTCGGGGATGCCGAAAAGGATTTCCAGTATCCGGCTGTCCTCATCGTTCTGGATGCCGAAAACAGCCGGATAGAACACCAACAGGACACAGGGAAACATCAGGAGATTATAGACCACCCCTTCATTGACCTCCGACCGGCTCCAGGCAATCTGGAACAGGAAATAGGCAAAGAACAGAAATGCCGCCAGAAGAAACCAGATGAATTTCCCGGCAAAGATGATCTTCAGGTTATATTTGATCAGGCGGGGCAAGAGGGATATGAATTGTTTCAGTGTCATGATGATTTATGATTTGAGATTTATGATCTGAGATTTATGATTTATAATTTATGATTTATGCGTCGATGATAAATCATAAATTATAAATCATAAATTCTTAAATTCCTTTCAGCAGGCAAAGATAAGCATCTTCCAGGTTCGGTTCCACCTGTACCGCCTCATCATGCGGAGAAGTGACCGAAAGATAACGGACCCGGATACGGTCGTCTTTCTGAATATGGTTAACGATCCGGGACTTATCCAATGCCTGTTCAAATTCTGTCTTATCTATATCGAACTGCCAGACTTTTCCGGCCGCCATGCCGACCATATCGACCGGATCTCCGAAATACTTCAAGCTGCCCTTGTTGATCACGGCCACCTGGCTGCACGAACTGGATATGTCTTCGATGATATGGGTGGAGAAGATCACGATACGATCTTTACTCAATTCCACCAACAGGTTACGGAAACGGATACGCTCGCGCGGGTCGAGTCCGGCAGTCGGTTCGTCTACCACTAAGATACGAGGCAGGTGCAGCAGGATCAGGGCGATACCGATACGCTGTTTCATACCACCGGAGAAAGAGCCGATCTTCTCGTCCTTGCGGTCGAACATATGGACGGCCCGAAGGACATACTCCAACCGCTCCCGGCGCAGACCGGGATCGACGAGACCTTTCAGGATAGCTTGGTAGTCAAGAAATTCCCAAGACGACATATTCTCGTATGTCCCGAACTCTTGCGGCAGGAAACCGATCAGGCTCTGCAACTCCTCCCGGTAGATACGTGTATCCAGTCCGTTAATCCAAATACTACCATAGCTCTGTTCCAGAATGCCGCAAATGATGCGCATCAGGGTGGATTTGCCCGCCCCGTTAGGACCCAAGAGACCGAACATACCCGTACGGATCTCGAACGATACACCCCGGAGAGCCTTGAACGGCCGGCGGCGTTTCCCGATCAGCGGAATACCTTTCACCAGGCGGAACCACGAACGGCGCAGCCCGGCGAAACGCCCTTTTACACGCTCGATATTGATTTCCTTCTCATATAGGTAGCCGGAAGTCACATAGACAGCTATGCAGAACGCCCACAACACTCCGACCGTCCCCACCAGGTTCGAATTATCCAGCCTTCGGAACAGGGCGAAGAGGATCAACGGAGGAAGACTCCAGAAAATGATCCGGTTGGCATACTTCACCACTCGGCTCCCTTCAAACCGGACATACAGGTATTCACGTACCTTGCGCCACAGGTAAAGCGTTGCAGCATAGACCACAAAGGAAAGGAAGAAAACCCACAGCCTGTTCCCGACAAAGAACCAAGTAAACCAGACGCCGAAACCCAGTAAGGCGAACTGCCAGCCCAATTCAATAAAAACAGGGTAGCCATCCGGCTGTCCGGCAGGTATAAGGTAGCTTTTCTCCAAACCCAACCGGCGGCGGATCAGCAGGCCGCTCTTCCACTGGCGGCTGACGCGTCCCGGCCAGTCGTATATCTTAACTAAGTTGCGGACAGATATATGGATATCCGCCTCCGGATCAATCACCTTCGAACGGGCACGGCGGAGGCTTGCCTGCATAAAATAGGTCGCTCCCGGAATACCGGCCAACAGCAATACCCCATAGACAGACTGCCACAGGAGACTGCCGCCATAGAGCCAGATACAACCGGCTCCCGCCATAAAGAGCAATCCGTGCAGCACCCACACTTTCAGGGACAGCCCTCTGTACCATTGCAACGTGTTTTCCAATCCCATGCAAACGGTCGGGATCAGGATCAGTGTCAGCAATGCCGAGAAAGAAAGACCGCCGATCACGGTAATGGCAAACGGCGCACCAATCGCTCCGGCATACTCCGAGTTGCCCATTGCCATCGGAAACATGGCTACGATCGTCGTGATGGAAGTAATCAGGATGGGACGGATACGCGACAGCCCGGCCGTCATCAACGCCCTATTACGGCGGTAACCGCGCCAGCGGAGAATATTAGCATAGTCGATCAGGATAATGCCGTTATTCACCACCACTCCCAACAGGATCAGGAACCCGATCATCACGTTCGCATTATTCAGCAGGCTGTTACCCGTCAGCAACAACGCCAATAGCGAACCGATCGCCGCTAACGGGATAGAAAACAGTAGTACGAACGGTGTCGTCAGAGATTCGAAGACCGAAGCCAATATCATAAAAATCAGGATAAAAGCTGCCAACAGCAGGAACTTGAAGTCGGCAAACATATCTTCTTCGTGGAATACCTCGACCGCCACACCCGAAGGCAGATTATAGCTCGACACCAACTGGTCGATATCCGACCGGTAACCTTCGAGAAGGTCTTTCGACTCTTCGACGTCGCGCGAGAAGGAATAGAATAACTCGATCTGCTTGTCCTGGTTCACACGGGTGATACGGGCACGTCCACGGCCATAATTGACGGAGGCGATATCTTCCAGCCTGTGCAGGCCGCCGGAAGCGCTCGGTATGCGCACTTCGCGCAAATCATCCACCGTCCTATCCCGGTTCTTGCCGGCCTCTTCCTCTTCTTCTGTCCGGCTCGTCCGGTTGCGGATGATGATATCATAGGTGTCCTCTCCTACCTTAAAAGAGGTCCCGGACGAAATCTCCGGGTTCAGCGACGTGAGGCCGGAGGCTATGTTCTGGCGGGAGATATCGTAGGAGGTCAGCAGGATCGGGTCGAAACCGAGACGGATCTCCGGTTGCCGGCGGCTGTAGGAGACACGGGTATTGCGGATGAACTCCTGTTCGTCGAGATAATAGCGGAAGTCCTCCGCCACCCGCTGCATAAGGTCGAAGTCAGAGCCTTTGATCACGATCCGTTCCCGGTTCTCACCAATACCTAAAAGGCGCATGAAGCTGCCCACGCCGCCCATCATATCCCCGGAACCACTCCCTCCTCTGCTTCCACCTCCTCCGGCTTCGGAAAGGGATATTTCGGCACCGTTGATGGTACGAAGGCGGGTTTGCACGTCGGATTTGATATCAGCGATGCTACGTTTCCCGATCTGGCGATAATCTTCTTTGAGGACAAGCGTCAGCTCGGCATCCGTTTCCCGGATACGGCTGATCAGGTCTTGTTTCTCCGGAAAACCGGCAAGGCGTTCCTCGATGACATGGACGACCTGGTCGGCATTCTCCAGCGTGCTGCCGGTCGACATCGTCACATAGATACTGAAGCGGTCGCTCTCCACCTCTTTCCGCTCCTGGATATTCAGGGAGATAGAGAGAACCAGGCAAAAGAACAGCAAGATGACGGCTCCGAAGATCGTCACCCCCGGATTTCGCATACAGGTCTTCAGGAGCACGAGATATATTTGCACCGGACGCTGTGTGACGGATACTTTTTCGTAGAAAACAGTATCTTTGTCCCCGCGCCCGCCATGGGGTCGCATCGACTCGAACCATTTACGGAAACCATTGAGGCTACCTGCCTTTTTGCGGCTCCGCGTCAAGCGTGGAGACAGGGGAGCTCTCCTCAACACCGTATAGGTGGCCATCGGGATAAAAAGGAGGGCGACAGCAAGAGAAATCAAAAGGGTCGAGATGATGGAAACGCCGATATGGTGTCCCATCAGCTTAATCAGAAAATTATCGGAAAAGACGAAGGGCAGAAAGACCGTGACCGTCGTCAGGGTAGCGGCGAGGATGGAACGCCAGACCTCGCGCGTACCTTGCGTCACAGAGCGTTCGGGCGTACCTCCGGCGGCAGAAAGGCGGTAGATATTCTCCAAGACCACCACGCTATTATCCAACAGCATACCGATCGCCAGCGCCATACCGACCAGTGTAAGACTGTTGATCGTAATTCCCGCCCCGTAGAAGAAATTGAACGCCGTATAGACGGAGATCGGGATGGACAGGGCGATGAAGAACACCAACCGGAGGTTCTTCAGGAAGAGCCAGAGGATGACGACGGCAAGCAGGCCACCCACAATCGCGAGGTGAATGATCTGGTCGATGTTGTCCTCCATCGTCTTTGCCTGATTGTTCTCAACCACGATCGAGAGGTCAAGCGGGGCAAGTTGCTCGTTCAGGCGGTCGATCACTTCGACCGTACGGTGGGAAAGCTGGATCAGATTGGCTTGCGAGTCGGCAAGCAGGGAGACGGAGACGGCATCTTTACCGTTAACCCGACTGTAGCTTGTCTCCTCTTTCATATCGAAGAAAATGGTGGCGATGTCTTTCAGCAGTACGGGGCCGGGAGCGACAACGATATTTTCGAGGTCGGAAACTTCGGTATAAGGCGAGTTGACATGGACAAAATATTTCCCGTCCGGCTCGTTAGCATAACCGACAAACGCTTTCTCCTCGGTATTCTGCGTCAGGAGGCTGCTGATACCGGAAGGAGTCAGGTCGAGGGCTTTGCAGGCATCGGGATCGAGCTGCACCTCAATGGCCTTCTCGCGCCCACCGTAGATATTGACGGAAGCGATGCCGTCGATATTTTCCAAGTCGGGCCGTATCTCTTTCTCCACTAAATTACGGACCCGGTCCGTACCTCCCGACCCGCGTACCTGAAGTGACATGAAGCCTCCGGTAAGCATCGAGACATCTACCTTTTGCACCTGCACCGTAAAACCTTCAGGAAGCGAGGAGGCGGTCTCGTTCATCTTTTCCTGTAGCTTCAGGGTGGTGATCTTGAAGTTGATATTCGGCTTGAAATCGATCTTGATGGAAGACTGACGGCTGTCGATCTGGGATTCGATCTGCTCTACTCCGCCTATGGTTCCGATGGCTCCTTCAAGGGGGATCACGACCTCCGACTCAACATACGACGGGTCCATATCCTGTGTCGAGGTAACCTGCACGAACAGCATCGGAAGCTCCGCATTAGGCAACAGCTCGACCGGCAATTGCTTGTACGACACATAGCCCAGTCCCGTCAAAGCGATGAACAGCATACAGATCGCAATCTTCCTATGTAGTAAAAAATTCATCTTCCCCTTTTCATTTTTTCAAATACATAATATACACACGGGATGACCATCAGACTCATGACAGTCGAAGTCACCAACCCACCGATCACCGCGATTGCCATAGGTGAACGAAGTGAAGCACCTTCACCGAAACCGAACGTCATCGGCAAGAGGGCAAGAATCGTTGTGAGTGTTGTCATCAGGATCGGGCGGATACGTTGCTGGCCGGATTCCACAATGGCATCCGTCAGTTCCATTCCGAACTGTTTCAACTGGTTGATACGGTCGACCAAGATAATCGAATTGTTCACCGCGATACCGACCAGCATCACGATGCCGATCACTCCCATCATGTTGATCGTCGTCCCTGTCAGGAAGAACAACAAGATCGCTCCCACCACTGCCAACGGAATCGTCAACAAAATTGTAAAGGGATGCAACAGCGACTCGAACTGTGAAGCGAGCACCATATAAACCAGAATCACCGAAAGAGCCAGGGCAAACATCAGGCTGTCCATAGACTCCTGACGCTTTTCTTCCTCGCCGGTGACGGTAATCGAATAATTGGCAGGCAGATCGATATCTTTCATAGCAAAGCGTATATTGTCCGCCACCCTGTCGAGCGAATAGCCTGCATCGAGATTGGCCGTCACCTTGCTGATACGGTTCTGCCCGCGACGAAAAATCTCTTTCGGAGCCTGCGAATGGGTGATCGTAGCGATCTCCTGCAAGCGGAACTCTTTCTCGCCACTTCGTATGACAATTCCACCGAGGTCATGCAAGGTGATATCGGGAACCTTGATCAGGATATCCCGCATTTCTCCCCGGTATTCCATCTTGCCGGATTCGAGACCGCCGAGCTGCTGCTTCAACTGTTCGATAACAGTCGAGACGCTGACATTATGGATACCGGCAACCGTACGGTCGACAGAGATCGTTACCTCCGGAGCACCGTCTTCGACAGACGACCGGATGTTATAGATTCCGGGAATACCAGTTATCCGTTCCATTACTTCACCGGAGATAGCACTGATCTCGTCCAACTCCTCTCCCTTCACCTCGACCACGATAGGAGCTCCTTCGCTTCCTAAAAGTGAACTGAGGGAGTTCTCTTCTTGTTTCAGGATGACCTCTAACCCTTCGGTGTTTTCGGTCGTCCGGACGAACTGTGCCATCACTTCTTCGGGTGGAACCGGACAAGCGGGAGAAAGGATCACTTTCATGACAGCCGTATTCTCTCCTTCGAATATATCATTCTCCGAACCGCTACCTGATCCGACATGACTGTAGATCGTACACAAGGAATCCCGCGAGATAACGTGCATCAGCTCCTCCAAATTTTCGACAGCCGAAACAGTACGCTCCAACGGAGTTCCCTCCGGCAACTTGATAACGGCAGAGAAAGCCTTGCTCTCGGCTCTCGGCATAAACTCCATACCGATAAAAGGCACCAAGGCTACCGCCAGCAACAGCAACATCAGAGCACAGCCGATCACTACCCAACGGCGACGAAGCAGGATACGCAACAGAGGACTGTAACCAGTAATCCGAATGCCCTGTCCCCGCGTTTGACACGGGGACGCAGATGAACCGGCACTATCACAGTCGGTTTCTTTACGATCGCGCCCCAAGCGCGGGAAGGGGTTAGGACGTCCGGTAATCCGGTCGTATAACATCGGGATCACCAATATAGCCACGAATAACGACGATACCAGCGAGAACGTCACCGTCCAAGCCTGGTCCTTAAACAGTTCTCCGGAGGCACCATGCAGATAGACAATCGGCAGAAAGACAACGATCGTCGTCAGTGTCGAGGCAATGACCGCACCGGCTACTTCGGAAGTACCCGTTATGGCGGCTTCACGGATCGTCATCCCTTTTTCCTGGTTACGGAAAATACTTTCGATCACTACGATCGCATTATCCACCAGCATACCGGCTCCAAGGGCCAATCCGCCGAGTGTCATGATATTCAGCGTAAGATGATTGAAGAACATCAGGTTGAAAGTGGCGATAATGGAAATCGGGATAGCCAGGCTGACAATCAACGTCGTTCCTAGGCGGCGAAGGAAGACGAACAGGATCACCACCGCAAGTATAATCCCTAAGACGGCACTACTCTTCACCTCTCCGATCGCATTCTTGATAAAGGTTCCCTGGTTCGTGATCACCTGGAAACGATATCCCGGCAACGCCTGCTCGATAACCGCCAACTGGCGGATCACACCATCGACTACTTTCACTGTATTGAAACGCATCTCCTTATAAACGGATAACCCGATACTGCGCTCACCATTGATGCGGACAATATTTTCCGGACGAGCATTTTCGAAGCTGACGGTAGCGACTTCGCGCAAGAAGATCGGAGCTTTGTCCGTAGACGATGAAACAGACGCACCGGAAGTTCCCGAAACTGCTGTCCCATCTGTCTCGACCGTAACCGGCCTATAACCGACAATCAGATTCTCAAAATCACTCTCCGTCGTAAACAGACTCGAACTCTTGACCAGGTATTGCAGACCCAACTCGCTGACACGACCGCCGGATATGCTTTGGTTATTCGCCTCTATTTTGGAAGACAGATCATTTATCGTCAACTTAAAGGCATCTAACTTATAAGGATCCGTGCGGATCACCAGGGTACTGACCTCGTCACCCGACAGCGTGACATCTGCAACTCCTTCCAGACGGATCAATTCGTTACGGATATAGCTCTCCGCCACCTTCCGGAGCTCCGCCATATCGGTAATGCTACGGTGTGAAAGTCCGATTAGGACGACAGGGGACTGGTTCGGATCGTGCTGCGTGATCTTAAGTTCGGTGATATCCTTATGCTGGGCAAAAGGGTTCATGGCTTTCTGCAAGTCGAGAAAAGCCTCGTCCATATCTTTCTTCCAGGTGTACTCGACCGTAATACGGGCGGAACCAGCACGGATCACGGATGAAACCTGTGTCACGTCGCTCTGCCGGATCGCCATCGACTCCATATTCTTAATAAACTGCTTCTCGATCTCCTCCGGCGGACGTTCGCCTGCCTTCAGCTCGATAAAGAGACGGGGATTATTGAGGTCGGGCAACAGGTCGACCGCCAACTGGTCATAGGAAATCTTACCCAGCAGCAGGATCGCCAGTACCAGCATACAGATCGTAACCGGATTGCTTACCGCAAATTTGATAATACTTTTCATTTCTGGACTTTTACCTTTGCATTCTCTTTTAATGTCTCGAAACCTTTCACTACTAAGTTATCGTTCTCTTTCAGCCCTTCCAATACCTGGATATTCTTGTCATCCTCCAGCCCGGTCTTAAGCTCGCGGAGCAGAGCCGTGTTCTTCTCAACAATATAAACGTATTTGATACGACGGTTGGACTGGATCACACTTTTTGGTATGATGATGGCACTGTCCGCCTTATTCACCACAATATCTGCTTTGACAAACATACCGGGACGAAGTTTCAACCCCTCGTTCTGAATTAGTATCTTTCCTTTGAAAGTACGGGTTTCAGAACTGATGGCAGGCGACAGTTCGCTGATTACTCCCCGGATCGTATCTTCGGGCAACGTATAATGGGTGATATAGACCGGCTGATCCGCCTTCACATACCCGATAGCACTTTCCGGCAGGTTGATATCCATGTACATACGGGCATAGTCCATGATGCCGACCACCGGTTTCCCCTGTTCGATACGGACATCGGATGTATAATGGGGCAAGTCCACGATCACACCGTCGAAAGGTGCTTTGACATTCATTTTCTCCAAATTGAGCTTACCGTTCTCGTAGTCGTAGCGGGCGTTCGTCACTTTCACTTCCGTATTACGCATTTCGCTAAGCGTCACACCACCTTTCTCATAAAGAGCTTTCTGTTTCACCTGCTCCTGTTCGGCTATTTCGAGACTCAACTCTTTAGCGTCAATAGCGATGCCGTTTTCGTATTCCCGGTCTTCCAGGCGGACGATCAGTTGTCCTTTGGAGACGATATCACCCAATTTAAAGGGTTTGCCTGTACGGGGATTGGTTTGTAGTTTATACAGACCGCTCATTTCGGAATTGAGCGTTACTCCATAGGTAGGCTGTGCCGTCCCGGTCGTATTGACCAGTTTGCTGATAGAGCCTTTCTTCAATTCCGTTACCGACACGGGCGTAGCAATATCGTTCTGTGTATTCTGCGGCTGATTATTACAACCGGTCGCCAACAAGACAAACAATAAGAGAGATGTGACTATATATTTCATATTCATATTACTTTTTCGTTACTAAATCTTCCATCGGGACAATAGGCATGTCGTGCTCGAAGTCGTAGAGGGAAAGTATCTTGAGGTTCAACAATTCGATCTTATAATTGATAAGCGCCTGCGTATAGGCGATCTTTTTATTTGAAAGCTGAGTTTGGAACTGGTTCATATCCATACCAGTGATATCACCCTCCCGATAACGGGTCAGATTCAGGTCATAGGTACGCTGTGCATTTGCAACGTTCTGCTCGGCTATCTTGATCTGCGAAAGCAAATTCTCCAGGCTGCGCCAGGTCTGACGGATATTCAATTCGATATTAACTTTGTCTTCATGAAACTCCAGCCGGTTGATCTTCTGGGCTACTTCCTGCGCCTTGACACGGGCTTTCTTCTCTCCCCAATCAAAAATCGGGACACTGAAGCTGATGGCAACACGTGGATTCTGTGTCGGGTTATTATAAATCTTTTCCAGATGTCGGTTATCACCGATCAAACCGAAAGAAAGAGCAATATCTCCCTTGAACTCATTCAGAGCCTTCGTCTTGATCATATCGAAAGCCAGTTCTTTACTCTCGATCTCACGCTGCCGCAGTTCCAGGCGCGATTCGAGGCCATGCTGTATCGCCTTTTCCAGATTCACTTCCACCGGCTTGATCTGTACTTCGGCAAAAACCATGATATCCTCGTTCAGGTCCATCCCTAACGTCTGCTTCAACTGGTCTTTCGAGTTTTCCAGCGACACCTGCTGTTCTTCCAGGGAAGAGCGTGCGGAGGCGAGATTCACTTCCGCCTGGAACAACTCATCACGGGCAGCCAGGTCGGCTTCCACCTTATTCTTTATAATTTCGTAGCTTTGCTGTGCATTGGTCAGTTCCTCCTTAGTAATGGCCAACTGGCTTTGTGCCATATAAACAGAATAGAACTGCTGGGTAATATCCTTCTCCGTACTCAACCGTTGCAGTGCATAGCTGATATTGGCATTTTCATAATCGTATTCGATCTGTTGCAATTCCATCTTACGTTTATTATAAGTAAAAATAGGTTGCGAGAGTTGCAGGTAGAGGTCGTTGCTGAATGCCTTGTTGCTGGTCTTCGTACCGTCGATATTAGAGTTGTTATCCTGCCAGCCGAAACGGTTGATCAACGAGAGGACACCATCCGTCCACAAGATCGGCTGATCCACCTGAAACGTTCCGGTCGTACTGAACCGCTCGTTCGTGTACCACTGAGACAGGCGATTATCGAAACTGCGACTCTTACTATAATCCACCGGATTAAGATTCAACGAGAATTTCGATTTCAGGGAAGCTCGCTGTGCAACCAGGTTCTGCTGATAGCGTTCCAGGTTCATGTGGGAACGGCGTAGGGAAGGACTATGCTCTTCCGCTATATCCATCGCCTTCTCGATCGTCAGAGATACCTGCCCCTGCGACGGGACAGATACCCCCAAGCAAACGGCGGCCGTCAGCATTATCTTTTTCATGGATAGTAATTCTCTTCGTATCATGTATCTAATTCTATTAATATCGTTTTACTATTTTAACTGCATCAGCTGTTACACTCCGTAGTTTGCACTCATTCGTCAGGACGACCCGGACCGTATCGGAACTGAAGTAGTAGGTACCTATAGGCTCCCACCCTTCATTCGCTTTTCTCAGATCGATATAAGCATCTTCATTTTCCTCATCATACTCCACCTTAAAATGGTATTCCCCGCCGGCCTGTTTATTATATTTCAGTTCATTGTCTTTAGAAACATAATAGTAGACATCGTATTGCCCGGCAGAAGGAACCGGAACTTTCCAAGTGGCCGTCTGACTACCGTTACCGCTCTTGATCACATAGGCTGACCGGATATAACGGCCATAATAGGCTGCATTCGTCGTAGCCGTCCACTGCAACGGGGCACGCCAAGGAGAAACACCGGCATACTTGAAAGAGGTATCTTCCACCTTGTCGAGCCATTTGGGCAGAAGCCCGACGACAGCAGGTTCAGACAGAGAGAAAAGAGCATCTTCATTATCCACAATCACCTCTCCTTCCACTTCGGGAGAAAAGTCTGCAACAATGAAATCCCCTTCGGCATCAACCCCCCTCTCCCGTTCTTCCCGGATGTTGGAAACAGGCAGGTTCAATATATTTGGCAGGTTTCCCGCTATCAGCGTATTCACATCCACCTGGCGAGGTGCTTCTTCCCAGACCGTTACCAACAGCTTGGTCTGGTGGGCGGCAAGAGGCAGTTTACGACTCGTACGCGGATCGATATTCGGGCCATACCCCCCAGCCTGTATATCAAGTTGAAGCATACCGTCTCTATCGGAATTATTGCTGACTAATTGCTTCAGGACGAAACTCTCCTGTCCCTTGTTCGTAATCTTGATCACTTCGGGCTGACCGATCGTATAGAAAGGAAGAGGCGTCGGACGATCCCACCCGGAAATACCCGCACGAATATCGGCCCCACTGATCATCCCCAACGTATCCAACAGGTTCTCGAAGCGCATATTACGAAATTCATTCCGTTCCAACAGGGCATACAGGGAATCCCTGAACAGGCTTACCCCCATATTCACTTCGGCAGGAGCAAACAAGCAATACCCCTTCAGACTGATCGTATTATTCAGCAAATCGCGATGTTCCACATCAGACAAAAGCTCTTTAAACGAATATCTCTCCATCAGTAAATTCGCTTTCTCGTTATTGCTGATCCCGTTTATCTCACGTTCCCATCCGTTATTATCGGACTTCCTTTGCAGATAAAGTTCGACCAGCCGGTTCGTGACAGGCCATTCGGAAGAATAGATATTATACCGGAAATTATAGAGTTCGGGAAACAGGAAATACGGATTACTCTGGGAAGATATATTGAATTTGCCCCGGCTACCGGAAGAATAGTTATAGTTACCTTCCGTCTGCGAGAAAATCCACAGGAAACTGTTCATCACCCGAATCTCCGCTTCCTCCTCACCGATCTCACGTCCTCCCCGCTTCGACCACTTCAACTGGTTTTTCTTACTTCTGACGAAGTCCATCTGACCAAACATACAGCCCAGTTCCGGGAAAAGAACCATTTCCGGCTGCACCACTTCTTGTGCTTGCGACCAGGAACGGACATAACTGTAGAACTGTGCCGGAACTTCCACTACTGAAAACCTGTCGAACGGGTAACTCAACTTATACGTGCGTTCGAGGTTCTCCCGCAGGTTGCGGATCAATCCCGGAATCGTATCGCGGATCGAATCGAACGCCGCCTCGTAATAATCGTGTCCTTTTATATGCCAGACACTATAGAGCGTACTGTCACTTTCCACACTCTTCTGCTCGTATTTCCCGATAATCAAGGAAATGGACTGATAAGGATTGTTTGCCGACTGCGAAATAGAGACCAGCCCGGGAAGCGGCTTCACATCCAGTCGAAAACGGCTGAAATAGGTCTGTTGCCAGTCAGGACTCTTGTCGCTATACCCCGTTCCGGGACGTGGATACCAATAGGTTTCAGGCGTAAACAGCACATAATCGGGTGTCTGGAAACTATATTTCTTATCAAGCTTAAGCATTTCCTTATCATACGGTTGTTGTAAGACCTCCTCCGGGATATCCAAATAGCAGAAATCATCCTTTATCCTCCCCTCGTAACAGATCGAAAGCGAAATGGTATCTCCCTTTTCTATCTTCCTCCCGAAATCTACCGCTAAAATCTGTTCCTCCCGCTTGAAATCCAATGGCTTTTCCCCTTCCTTTACCTCCCCGACTTTCAATCCGGGATTCAGGCAGAAGGTAAATATTTCCGACGTAGCGAGCGCCGTCCCTTTCATCCCGACAACAGAACAGATCGTTTCAGGCTTCTGCTCCACCGAAATATCGTACCAATCGATCGCTATCTTCGGCTCATGAACATATTTATTATTGATGCTTGTGTATAAGGCACGTATCTCCCCTTCCCTAAGAATAGAACGTACATGCCGGTAACCCGCCGTCCCCGCCAGCAAGAACATACAAAGCGAAAGAAACAGCCACGGATAATGGCTCCTTCTGGCATTCGGCAACCGCTTGAACAGGAAGATCGTAAAGAAGATGAATCCCAAACCGGCAAAGAAATAAATCGCCCGGTGATTCAAGATCAACTCCAAGCTGCTGAATCCGACAATCGTCGATTTGAACAACGGCAAGTTATACACCATATAATCGAACAGGTAGTAGAACTTATCCTGTATATAAAACAACGTCAGTCCGATATATCCTAACAACAAGATGAAAGTAAGCGCCTGATTCCTCAACACCAGCATCAGAAAAATGGAAAGGCCAATAATAAAGATCAGTGTCGGCAGGCTGATCAGAAGGAAATACACCCCATAGGCCTGCCAATCGACAGTTATGCCGGAAGCCATAAAGTTAAAAGCCAGCACAATAGCCAAGACCAGCAGGTTCAGGAGCAGGAACACCCTGAGATTCCCCCATATCTTCCCGATCACATATTCGGCATTACTGAGCGGCCGGACATAAAAGACTTCGGAAGTATCGAGCTTCTTGTCCCGTTTTAGAAATTCGGAAGAAAGGAAGACAGCGACCACTGCCTGCCCCGTGTTCAACAGCAACAAGTTCAGATAGGGAATATTGGATGAAACCGATTTTGCGAACCACAGGCCAAAATTATCCTCCATCAACATCATGGCAAAGTTGAAAAAACCTAAAAACACCACGGCAAGCAGAGTGAAGATACGGAAGAACCAACTCCTCACCAATATCTTGCTCTCGTATTTAGCTACGGATCGTATGTTTGTGATAAATGACATAGGCAAGCGATCTCTTTTAATCGTTTCTCCAACGGTTCAACTTGTTTTCCATATAGTAGACATAAGCATGTTCCAGATTCGGCGGATAGGATTCTGCGTCATATCCTTGTACCTCATCAGCCACGACCTGCACTTCCCAACCCGTACCGGAGGGAATCGTCGAGATAACCGGATACAGTTTATCCACCTCATGCAGTTCGTCACCGGTCACCCGTATACGCCATACTTTTCCTTCCGCCTGCCTCAACATCTCCTGCGGGGAACCATAGAAGGAAACTTCTCCCTTATTCATAAGCGCCATACAATTGCATGTGCTCGATATATCGCCTACGATATGGGTGGAAAGGATAATTGTCACGTCGTTTTCACTGACTTCCGACAGGAGGTTGCGGAAACGGATCCGTTCTTCGGGGTCGAGTCCCGTCGTAGGTTCGTCTACGATAATCACTTTCGGATGATGAATCAATGCTTGCGCAATCCCCAAACGGCGCTTCATACCTCCCGACAGCTTATTGGCATACCGATCGCGCACGTCAAAAAGCCCGACATTTTCCAGCATCTCGTCCACCGCATTTTTCCGCAAAGACTTACGGTTTATGCCGGAAAGACGCGCGGCATAGTCTAAAAACTCGTACGTTTTATATTTGGCAAAAAAACGGAAATCCTGTGGCAGATATCCCAATATGCCCCGTATCTCCTTGCGTTGCCGCATCAGGTCATACCCACAGATATTCACCTCGCCCGAAGTCGGTTCCATAAGAGCCACTAAAATACGCATCAAAGTAGATTTGCCTGCCCCATTCGGACCCAGAAGTCCGAACATACCGGTCGGTATTTCCAGACAGACATCTTTCAACGCATGATTTCCGTTCGGATACACTTTATTGAGGTTTCTTATCGATATGCTCATCAACAGGTAAATTCAGATTAACGCCAATAATGGGGCTAAAGGTAAAAGTTATAAAATAAAAAAAGGCACGAATCCGGAAAATTCGTGCCTGATAGGATCAAAAACTCTGATTAATAGTTCTGTTTCATCGGTTCGAAGTAAGCCTGCGGATGTGCACAAGCCGGACATTTCGCCGGAGCTTTCTTGCCTTCGAATACGAAACCACAGTTGCGACACTGCCACATAATAGCTTCGTCTTTTTCGAATACCTTGTTTGCTTCCACATTCGCCAACAACTGACGGTAACGTCTTTCGTGTTCTGCTTCTACCTTTGCGATCATACGGAAAGCAACAGCGATTTCCTTGAAACCTTCTTCGTCAGCAATGTCAGCGAAAGCAGGGTAAAGGTCTACCCATTCTTCGTTTTCGCCAGCAGCAGCGGCAGCCAGGTTTTCAGCAGTCGTTCCGATCATTCCGGCAGGATAAGAAGCCGTGATTTCAACCATACCGCCTTCGAGGAATTTGAAGAAACGTTTGGCGTGTTCCTTTTCCTGTTCGGCTGTTTCCATAAACACGCCTGCAATTTGTTCATAACCTTCTTTTTTAGCTACACTTGCAAAGAATGTGTAACGACTTCTTGCCTGAGATTCGCCGGCAAATGATTTCAGCAGATTCTGCTCGGTACGAGTACCCTTAATACTTTTTTCCATAATGCTAATTTATGTATATATAAAATGAGTTCGTATAATCATCCTGAATAAATAACGCTCAAAGGTAGGAAAATGTTCAGGCAAACGGCAAATTTACATATACAAAATATTTCTATTGCTCAATAGATAATATTTATAGGGCAAGATAGAGTCAGCCAGACAAGTCACAAAGACTCCCAGCCGTTTTCTCTATCCCTTTCTTCCCTCTTTCCCGAGTTATCCACAATCATATTATTATAATCTTATTTATTCTTTATTTTAAATCTAAATATGATGAATATAATAGCCTGTTGAAATAGTTAATACAATTATGCTACAATACTTGCCCGATTTGTTATTAAACGATGTAAACGACTTATTAAATAGATACTAACATCCTATTTATTGTTTTACATACTGATATCCTTTACTTTATAGACTTTATTAGTTTTTAGTTGAAAACTACCTGTGTGTAAAAGTTTATGACGATTGAGGACTGTTGATACGTGTATAACCACTGTTGATAGGGCGTAATAAATAATCTGTTATTTTTATTGCATAATAGAAACAAGAGGATGTATAGCGAACAAATTGAATAATGCAAGAACTATTTTTCATTTTGTGTCCACCACTTATCAATAGCTTTTCAACGGCATATCCACATTAATTCACTACTTTTGCAAGCAAAGAAATGATAGCTATGCGCAAGTTAAAGATAACAGAGTTGAACCGCTTGACTCCGGAAGCATTCAAAGATAGTGAAAAGATTCCGTTGGTCGTTGTGCTCGATCATGTAAGAAGCTTAAACAATGTGGGATCCGTGTTTCGTACGTCTGATGCTTTCAGAGTAGAAAGCATTTATTTGTGCGGTATTACGGCTTGTCCGCCTCATGCAGAGATTCATAAGACGGCTCTGGGAGCGGAAGAGACTGTCGGTTGGGAATATTTCGAAGATACGATGGACGCTGTTGATAAACTGAAGCAACAAGGGTATACTGTCTGTGCGGTTGAACAGGCCGAGGGGAGTACGATGTTGGATAAATTGTTGTTGGACAAGAATAAAAAGTATGCTGTTATCATGGGAAACGAAGTGAAAGGTGTTCAACAATGTGTCGTTGATAACTGTGATATGTGTATTGAAATACCGCAGTACGGGACCAAGCATTCTTTGAATGTTTCGGTGACTACCGGTATCATTATCTGGGATTTCTTTAAACAGTTGTCAGATTAATCCGTTTTCGACAAGTACGACTACCCGTTCCGTCATGGCGTCTTTTCCTTTGGGATCGTATTCGGTTTTCAGGCTGGCACCGAACATGCCGGCGAATATGTTCCAAAAGCCTGCCCGGAAACTGCCTAAATAGGCTTTCAACAGGTTATAACTTGACTGGTTACATTCTCTGTCAATCAGTTTGATAAGTAGTTTTCCTTGTGAGAAGGTCAGTTTTTTCAACTGAGGTTTATATTCCTGGAAAAGTTCTTTTTCCATTCGCTTCAGGTGGGCCTGCCGAGATTTTTCGTCGGGGAGCGTCTCTATATATTCATAGGTTTCAATCAATGTTTCATACACCATTTTGGCATAAGGTAATGTGCGCTTCACATCACGGACCAGCTTGGTATAACGTGCTTGTTCACGTTTGTTTTTAAACTTTACCGGCGGATAAATATAAATTTCCCGAAGATTAACGACAGGTACCGTATCCTTTCCATCCAGATAAGCCTTTTGCAATCCTTTGGGAACGGTATTGATCTTCAATCTTTGTGCATGGGCTCCTACTGCACACAATATGAATATTATCAATATTTTATACTTGCCTTTTCTTAACATCGTTCACAAAAGTAATGGATTTACGGATAGTATTTACCGGTTTTACAGAATTTGACTAATCATGTAATATAAGAAAGGATAGCATGAAAATAAATTTTCACTTGCGGGAAAATTTATTTTCATGCTGTGAGAAATATTGAAAATTTATTTTCATCTTTTTATAAGTGGTGAAAGTTTTTCATTTCTCACCGAGAAATCATTATCTTTGTGACAATACAAACAACTAAAATCAACAGACTATGAAACATTCCGCCATCTTTCCATATTTATCGATCCTGAATGTATAGTCCATAATAATCATCATTTAAACAACTTGTATTATGAAAAAAGAAGAGATCAAGAAGTTATTGGATCAGTTCGAAGCGGCTGCAAATATCGTAGAAGGCATAGAATGTTGGAGTGCCAGGGAGCTGAAACCTTTGTTGGGTTATGCAAAATGGAATAACTTTATCAATAATGTAGTAGTAAAAGTTAAAGAAGAAAGTTTTGAAAAAAAGTAATCCGGAAAGTTGACGATTTAAACAAAACCTTACTATGAAATCAATAAGTTTACTCGTTTTGTTTTTTGTACCTATCAACATTCATGCTGTTGATAACCTTCGTATCCCCGATATCCGTTGCTTGGGAATGGGAGGAAACGGAGTTACACAATCTGTTTTGTTTAATCCGGCACTGGTGGCTTTGCATACTGATAAAGTTCTTTATTTCGAATATTTTAATCGTTATGGTGTAAAGGAGTTGGGAACGATGGGAGTTGGCTTTGTCTATCCTAATCCGTTGTTGTCGGCAGGTGTTGATATCTCTTCTTTCGGATATGATCAGTATAGGGAAACTCTTTTTCGTTTGTTGGTCGGAAAACGATTGAATGATCGGTGGAGAATTGGTATTAGTTTCCAATATAAGATGTTACAGACCGAGTTGTGGGAAGAAGTACCGAAGCAACTTTCCACAGATGTTGGAATCTTGTTTACTCCCGTTGACAAACTGTTGATTGGAGTGTTGATAATGAATTTTCCTGCCATTGCTATTCATAAATATACAGCTGAAATAAAATGTTTTACTGGTTATTCTGTACAAATAGGTTTTCAATGGGAGATAATTAACAGCTTGTTGATAGTAGGAACCATCGAAAGCAATAAAGAGCATACATGGATCGGAAATGCGGGTATTGAATATGCTCCGTTCAAAAATTTTCGTATACGGGCGGGAGTACAGACTACTCCTCTCCTGCCTGCTTTGGGTATCGGATACCGTCTGGCTGGATTTACAGTAGATGTCGCGACTGTTTATCATCCGGTTTTGGGAGTCAGTACCGGACTGGGGTTGAGTTATTCTTTTTAATCAGGTTTGACAATGAAACGAATGTTTATAAACCTGTTGGTATATCTGTTAATAAGCAGTTATCAACTTAAAAGCCAGACATTATATTCTGTTGATAAGTGGATGGAATATATAGAAGAAATGGCTTCGGAAACAGAAGATGAAGAGCGTATTGAAGCGCTTTATACTGATCTTTCCTATCTTGTCGAACATCCTTTCGAACTCAATACAGTGACGGAAGGAGAATTGAAACGTCTCCCTTTTCTATCTGATCTACAAATACGGGAATTGCTGGAATATCGTTCCCGTTATGGAAAAATGTTAACCCTTTATGAACTTAAAAATGTGGAAGCATTCGATTTAGAGACGATTTCTCTGTTTATCCCGTTTGTTTATATCGGTGAAATAATAGTTGATAAACGTCCCATTACAGTGAAAAATCTGTTGAAAAGAAGTACTAATAACTTACAAATCAGATATGATAGATGTTTTCAACAAAAGAAAGGCTATCGTTCATATCCTGACAGTATGCTACAACAATATCCGAATCGGAAGTATTTAGGAGAGCCGTTCTACCATTCTGTTCGTTATTCGTACGCATTCGATGAACGTATCCAGTTCGGTCTGGTTGCAGAAAAAGATGCGGGAGAACCTTTTTGGAATGAATATCATAAAGGGTATGACTATTATTCGATGCATCTTTTTCTGAAAGATATGAATAAATGGTTGAAAAGTTTGGCTATAGGCGATTACAAAATATCTTTCGGACAAGGTCTGGTGATCAGCAATGATTTTTCTCCCAGTCGGAATGCCCTTGTCTCACAAGCGGAAAGAAGGACGAACGGATTCCGCCGTCATTTTTCAACCAATGAAAATGACTTTTTCCAGGGAGCTGCTGCTACTGTCAATTGGAAGAATTTAGATATCAGCCTGTTTTATTCGTATCGGAAGTTGGATGGAAGCGTGGATAGTACGATCGTTACTTCGTTTAAAACGGATGGTCTGCATCGTTTGGTACGGGACAGGGAGAAGATGCGTAAAGTTGCCATGCAGACGTATGGGGGGAATATACGGTATGCAACTCCCGATTTATGTATAGGTTTGACTGCTCTTTCTTATTCTTTTGGAAACTATTCGATACAACCCGATCCGAAACCTTACAACCTTTTCTATTTTCGCGGTAACCGGAATCTGAATATCAGTGTGGATTACCTGTTGAAAAATAGGTGGATCAAGTTTTATGGCGAAACGGCCATGAGTCGGAATGGGACGGTTGCCTCCCTGAATGCCTTGCAGTTGACGCCTGCCTCTTATTTTTCCCTGCTGTTACTGTATCGTTATTATGATAAACGCTATCAGGCTTTTTTCGGGAATGCTTTTTCACAAAATTCGGCCGTCCAAAATGAACAAGGAGTGTATATGGGGATGCAATGGACACCTTTCAGTCGTTGGAAGTTATCCGCGTATGCAGATATATTCCGGTTTCCCTGGCTGAAATATGGAGTGGATGCACCATCGACAGGAAAGGAATATATGCTTCAACTCGATTATACACCGAGCCGGAACTTGTCCGTATACGTCCGTTATAAATACAAACAAAAGGAAGATATAGAACCTTACTTTCAACAACGTTTGCGTATGCAAGTCTTGTATGCTATTTCTTCGTCCGTCTCGCTACGGACATCTGCTGACGGTATTTGTTATACAGAAACGAGCAAAAAGAGCAAAGGATGGATGATTACCCAGAGCGTAGGTTGGAAATCGGTTGATATCCCTGTTCAGACAGATTTTTATGTAGCCGGATTCCATACGGATAATTATCGGACCCGGATATTTTCTTATGAGAAAAATATATTGTATGCTTTCAATATGCCTTCTTTTTATGGAAAAGGAGTCCGGTTGGCACTTTCTTTCCGGTGGGATATCGTGAAGCAACTTTCTTTTTCTGCTAAATTCGGATACACATATTATGCTGATCGCGATGTGATCGGTACCGACCTGGAAGAGATCGAGGGACATATGAAAGCAGATGTATATACGTCGTTGCGCTGGAAATTCTGATAACTTTTGTAGCTTTGTACTCAAATATAAATCAGTATGTCTACAATTCTTTTTGATAAAATAGTATTTGGACCGATACATAGCCGTCGGTTAGGTGTTTCTTTGGGTATGAACCTGCTTCCTACAGACGGGAAACTTTGTTCGTTTAATTGCATCTATTGTGAATGCGGACTGAACGAGAACCATCGTACACGTAGTAAACTGCCAACCCGTGCAGAGGTAAAGGAAGCTTTGATACATAAATTGTCTTCCATGCAGGCAGAGGGGGTTGCTCCCGATGTAATTACTTTTGCCGGGAATGGAGAACCTACCATGCACCCGGAATTTGCCGGTATTATCGACGATACGATTGAAACCCGTAACTGTTTTTTCCCGAAGGCTAAGATTGCCGTGCTCTCGAACTCGACCATGCTTTATAAGGAGGATGTTTTCCAGGCATTGAATAAGATTGAAGATAATATATTGAAGCTCGATTCCATTTCGGACAGTCGTATCGGGCAGTTGAATGTTCCCAATTCCCCGGCTTTTACTTTTGACTGGTTGTTGGAACAACTTTGCCGTTTTAATGGTAACTTGATCATCCAAACCATGTTCCTGAAAGGAGAGGTGAACGGAGAAAGCGTGACAAATACAACCGAGCACGAAATATCTGGCTGGCTGGAAGCTTTAAAACAAATCAAACCTAAACAGGTCATGATCTATACAATCGACCGCGAAACTCCTGTAAAGAACTTAAAAAAGGTGACAAAAGACGAATTGGAAGCTATTGCTGACCGTGCCCGTCAGGAGGGGTTTGAAGTAATGGTATCAGCGTGAAGCTTAAAAAGTAAAAATTAGGAAGTGGAAAATGGAGGATTGAAAAGTATAGGAATTCATACTGTTTTTCAACCCTCCATTTTTTATTTTCAATTTATTTTCCGTGCTTTTATTGTCTTAACTTTTCCATCTGTATGGATGCGGAAGATATAAATGCCGGAGGAAAGAGAGCCAGTGTAAACAATCTTTCCGGGATTCCTTTGGTGGATGACCGTTTTACCGTTTGACGTGATGATTTCTAACAACTCCACTTTCTCATTTCCTAGTAGTTTTATCTGATCTGTAAACGCAGTAGGAGAGATCGTCATCTCCGAAAGGATGATCTTTTCATTGTCCACATTTATTTCTTTGTCGGCATTTGCTTTCTTGCTTTCGTCTTTTCCGTATAGAGTGGAAACCTGATATAGGGTACTACCTATTGGTGCTTGTTTGTCTGTATATTGGGTGATAGATTTATTGGGCACGTTACCGATTTTGCTTCCGTTGCGATAAATATTATAACCTGTTATTTCCGGAAATGCACTTGCTTGGCTGCTCCGGAGTGAGGAGCCTGCTTCAGATGTCCGGGCGAACATAGGTATTGCTGATGACTTACTTAACACTATTGTATCATCGGATGTGGCTTTTGTAGCCGGTATTTCCTTTGTTTCTGAACTGACGGTGGCGGCAAGAAAGAAGTTGAAATCATAATTTTCATCTTCATTTTCAGAAGGTTCATACAGATATTCCCATGTTTCCCCGTCAAATGAAACCAAATTGCCTTTTCCATTGATTGCTGGTCCTTCGTCCATAATTGCTGGATAGGCGGTGGATAGTTTCGCTTCTGCATGGAAAGCAATGATTAGTTCTTGGGAAGCATCAATGACAAACGGTTCTTTAAGCGTGATTTCAATCAATTTGTCAAAAGACAAATTAGTCAACTTTTGCACATATTTCCGTTTCCCTTGTATGATGTTCAACGTATAAGATGAACCTGCGGTAGGTATGAAGGAAACAGATTTAACAAGGTTTCCGTGCAGAGGCTTCAGATCTTCTTTATTCCATCTTTGTCCGAAATAGAAAGGTTGTCCGAAACCTAACGAAAGGTAGGCTGTCCCATTTCCCCAGTAGATCATTTGCTGGTAGATAGGTTCTTTCCATTTGACAAGGATATTCTTTCCATCGGCCGAGGCTGTTACATCGGTCGGTATCTTTAGTTCGTAGACATAAATCAATGTGGTGGCTACAGCAGACTCTTTGCCGTCTATATACGATGCGGAAACGCTGTAAGATTGGGTACCGACTTCCGGTTCTTTGTCTATATAAGATGTAGAAGAGGTACGTCCGATCAATGTATTGTTCCGATAAACGTTATATTGTTCTGGTTTGTCGCTGGCAGAGGTAGGTGCTTTCCATTTCAATTGAACTTCTCCGTTTTGGTAGGCCGATGTCAGATCAGTTGGCATTGCTTTTGGAGCTGTCGCATATCGGCCGGACAGTTGTGTTTTACCGGTATGGCTGGGATCTAAATAAATATCCATACGGGCTGTATCGGCTTTGCTATACTGGTCCCAGTGATAATAAAGTTTGCCATAGGTATTGATCCCATCCGGTTTTTCGCAAGAAGATGAACCGCCGCTCAATGTACCGACGATCAGTTTGTTTTGGTTGAAAAGTGGAGAGCCGGAAGATCCTCCTTCCGTTACGGAATGACCGTTGGTCGTTTGTTCGAAAACGGTACTCCAATGTGCGTTTGGTGCACCTTCGATGTTGTCTACGCCGTACCATGTCGAGGTTTTTGCTGTTTTACTGAAAGTTGATATTTTCATATAGTCTCCTGATGGGTGGTGGATGCCTACACCTGATTTAGCGGCCGTGTTGCTTCTGTCCCAACCATTGTAATAGACATTATAATGTTCCGGAATATTTTGGTTCAGCAATAAGAGCAGGCCATCTGAACCGCCGTCTAGTGGGATTCCGGCGACTTTCTTGCAACCTGTTATTGTTTTGTAGGAGGCAATACTGGAGTTATTTTCACATCCCGTGCGTTCGAAATGGAAATAGAAAGTGTATTTGTTTAAATTTTCTTCTGTGACGGGTACATCTAAATCAATGCAATGGAAAGCGGAAAGGATGTAAGGTTTCAAATCTTCAGCAGTGTTGTTTACCAAAGATCCGGAGCAGATGTAGATGTAATTTCCAATAGGTAATGTCATTTGGCAAACACCATTTTTTTCTGTTTGCCAAGCTTCTCCCTCTTCGCAATTGATATTTACCATACAAGATCCGGAGGCATTGGGACCTATATCGGCCATCGTGCGTGAAACATGCAAATGGTTATATCCGTACCCTACAGCATCTATTGCAATGCGGGGACGTTCGTTGTCCGATATATCTGTTTCATATTCGAGTATGATTTTGTCACCGGCCAAAAATTCGGTGGCGTATTCTTTCGTCGGTGGGTTGGTATGATGAGTAAAAGCACCGATCAGGTGTGTTTTATCGGAGCTGTAAATAAAGAGTTTTCCATTTTCAGGAATATAAAAATCTTTGAAACTGAGCATTAAGGCTATGGCATCTTTTGCCTGTACTTGCAGCCGCCATACTTTTTTGCCGTCAGGTAGGGTACTCCAGTCACCGGCATTGTCGATTGTCAGGTCTGTCGGGATCAAGACTCCTACTTTTAGCGGCGCCCCCTGGCTAACCTGCCATCTGTCGACCGTTTTCATGTCTTCTACGCTGAAATTGATGGGGATCTGGACGGTTGGCAGATCGCTTTTCAGTGTGTTTTGATACTTGAAGGAAGCGGGTGTTCCACCTTCGCTGATTTGTGCATGGGCAGATCCGGGCAGGACTATTCCTGTTACCAACAGGAATAAACCGATTAGCGGGAATAGGGCCTTTTTGTTCATATATTTTATAATTTGATATAAATCTGTTTGTATATAACCAATATCCTGGTATCCAGTTTAAGGGTACAAACAGATTTAAATGTATGATTGGCAAATGTAATATTTATTTCTGATCCGGATGGGGGTTTTTTCATATTCTGTGTCTTATGGATAAAGTTAGATAAATATATAAAACAATGGAATCACCGAATAGTAAAAAGAATGTGCCACAGCTCTGGTATTGGAGCCAGCCGGAAAATGGGTTTAGTTTTGAAGATGCGGAAACGATTGCAAAAGAATTTGTGTTTGAGGCGAAGAAGGATAAATATAAATCGGGAGACCGTTTTCTTCATATAGCATTTATGTGATGTAAGTCGTACGGAAATTACCTTTTGTCTCCTATCTGAAAAAAATAGCTCCCGTCCGAAAAAAGGAGGGCGGGAGCTGATTGGTTTTTTTATTTTGGTTTGCGATTATCTTATTGCTTCGCGTGCTTTTGCTACAGCCTCGTTTATATTGCTGCAAATATTTTCCGTTCCGATCTTTTTGTCAAAACCCGATTTGACAAGTACACGGCGTACATGCTCGTTCACCCCTGAAAGGATCATATGTATATGTTCGGCTTGTGACAGGCGGAACAGGTTCTCTAAGTTATGTAATCCTGTCGAGTCCATAAAAGGAACCTTACGCATACGGATGATACGTATCTTCGGTTTGTCTCCCATATTGTGCATAATATCGTCGAACTTGCTGGCCACCCCGAAGAAGAACGGACCGTCGATTTCATATACTTCCACACCTTTGGGAAGGGAAAGGACTTCTTCGTCATGGTGGATTTCTCCATCGTCCGAGAGATTGATCTCATCTTTTACTACCGACACATGAGTCGTTTCAGCCACACGTTTCATAAAGAGGAACATGGCGATAAGCAATCCAACTTCGATTGCGATTGTCAAATCGAAGATAACCGTCAGGAAGAAAGTCACCAGCAACACCGACACATCGCTTTTCGGATTCTTCATCAGCGAACGGAACGTCCGCCATTCGCTCATATTATACGAAACGATAATCAATACGCCTGCCAAGCAAGCCATCGGGATATGTTTGGTCAGCGGACCTAAAAAAAGCAAAATCAGCAACAATACGATTGCATGGATGATGCCGGCAACCGGAGTACGTCCGCCATTGTTGATATTCGTCATGGTACGGGCAATCGCACCGGTAACGGGAATACCACCGAAGATAGGCACAATGATATTGGCAGCCCCTTGTGCAATCAGTTCGGTATTGGAGTTATGCTTGTCTCCTGTCACACCATCGGCCACCGTAGCGGACAGCAACGATTCGATCGCTCCTAACATCGCGATGGTGAATGCGGAAGGAAGCAAAAGGTTGATCGTTTCCATATTGAAGTTGATCGTTTCCGGGCCGGGCAGGGAAGCATTGATCGTAAAACGGTCTCCGATCGTTTCGATCCCCGTGATTCCTAAATGATAGCGCATGACATAGACAACAACTGTCATCAGAATAATGGCAATCAGCGAACCCGGAATCTTTTTAGAAAATTTCGGTGTGACGGCGATAATCACGATACTGGCAAGCCCGATCAGCAACGACCAGAGATTTATCGTGTCGAAATGTTCGAAATAGGCGATCCATTTAGAAATGAAATCCGCAGGGACCTTATCCATTGTCAGCCCGAAAAGGTCTTTCATTTGCGTGGTAAAAATAGTGAGAGCGATACCACTGGTGAAACCGACGACGATCGGGTAAGGAATGAACTTGATAACCGTCCCTAACTTCAACGCACCCATGATCACCAGGATAATACCAGCGACTACTGTGGCGATAGCCAGTCCTTCGATCCCGAAATTCTGGATAATGCCGTATACGATTACGATAAACGCACCTGTTGGCCCGCCGATCTGCACATTGCATCCTCCTAACAACGATACGAAAAATCCGCCGAGAATAGCGGTGATCAACCCTTTTTCCGGGCTTACTCCCGAAGCGATACCGAAAGCGATAGCGAGTGGCAATGCCACGATCCCGACAATAATACCGGCCATCAGGTCGGTCATAAATTTCTCCTTAGAGTAGTTTTTCAGCGTCGATACTAACTTGGGCTGAAAATCAAACTTGTTCTTCATCTTTCTGCCTGATTGATTAAAAGTGCTGCAAAGTTACAAAAAAAAGTGAATATGTTTTTAGCTTTTTTATAGGTTTATATGAATCTGTTGTTGCGGTGGAACTTTCTGCCTCTTGCCAAGCAATCTGCGATTAGATGCTTAAGTAATTTATTTTCGACGTTGTCAATAATGTTTTCGACGTTGTCGTATATATACTCGACAATGTCGTGTATATATACGACAACGTCGAAAACAGATTAGACTTGCATGAAATTAAAAAGTATATACTGCATCTTCGTGTTTCCGTACGACCGCACCAGATATCAAAGTCCTGCGTACATCAACTCCGTCGTGCATTTTTTCTCGTTTTTTACGAACGCTAAAATAGGAATAATTTTGGTGTGGTTGCTCTATAAATTTATTTGTTTTATATATGTTTCCTATGGGAAAATCAATAAAGTTTTTACCTTTGCATATTATCAACTTATGGTTGATAATAGGAGTAAAATAAAGATTATCAGTTATAAAGAATGATGATAACTTTGTTGATAGACTGTAAATAGCGGTTTATGCTCATTAGCGATTATTGAATTTTACAATCATTTAATACAGGTAACTATGTTGACAAACCAATCGATCGGATATATGAACGCACCCATTCCAAAGGGGTTGGACTTGAAGGAAGAAATAAATAGGATGCGTAAAGAAAAAAACGCCGTTATCCTTGCTCATTATTATCAGACTGGTGATATCCAAGATATAGCAGATTTTGTAGGAGACAGTTTGGCTTTGGCGCAGCAGGCAGCCAAGACAACGGCCGATATCATTGTTTTCTGTGGTGTTCATTTTATGGGAGAAACAGCGAAGGTGTTGTGCCCGGACAAGAAGGTGTTGGTCCCGGACCTGAATGCCGGTTGCTCATTGGCAGATAGCTGTCCGGCTACCGATTTTGCAGAATTTGTCAAACAGCATCCCGATCATGTGGTTATTTCGTATGTAAATACGACTGCTGCTGTAAAGGCCGTGACGGATGTTGTGGTGACGTCTACCAATGCACGCCAGATCGTTGAAAGTTTTCCGGAAGATACGAAGATTATCTTTGGTCCGGACCGGAACTTAGGTAATTACATAAACGGTATTACCGGACGTAGGATGCTACTTTGGGATGGTGCCTGCCATGTGCATGAACAGTTTTCACTGGAAAAGATATTGGAATTAAAAAAACAATATCCTGATGCGGAAGTCATTACTCATCCGGAGTGCAAGCAGCCCGTTGTACAAGTCTCGGACTTCGTAGGATCGACTGCGGCTCTTTTGAAGCATACTGTCAAGTCGGATAAAAAACAATTCATTGTAGCGACGGAAAGCGGCGTTATTCACGAAATGCGCAAACAAAGTCCCGGTAAAGAGTTTATCCCGGCTCCTCCTGCCGATAGTACATGTGCCTGCAACGAATGTAATTTTATGCGTCTGAACACGATGGAGAAACTTTACAACTGTTTAAAATACGAACTTCCTGAAATCTTTGTCGACGAACAAGTACAGGAGAAAGCCATCCGTCCGATCAAGAAAATGTTGGAGATATCGGAGAGGTTGGGGTTGTAAGATTGTTTGGTAAACAAAACTCAATAAAATGGGAGAGGGTAGTATGTTAAATTGCCTTGTTCCCGTGCCAAACGCAGGAACAAGGCAATTTAACATACTACCCTCTTTTATTTAATAACTGCAATTTTAGTAACTACGCTTTCTTTTGAATCTTCGGTAGCAGAAAGTACTAAATATATACCTGAAGCAACACGGACACCTTTGGTATTCTGGCAGTTCCAAATAACTTGTCCACCTAAAGATTTAGTCTGATAGACTAGGTTGCCATTCAGATCGGTGATTTTTACGATCGAGTTATCCATCAATCCCGTGATGGTTACTTTGTCCCTGTATTCAGGTCGTACGGGATTCGGATATGCATACACATCTGAATAGTCATCTTTACCTTTTGTCGCTTCTCCTTTGTAGGAAACCAAGCCTTTGTCGGAACCGATGAACACTTCGCCAGTGTTTTCATTAATTTCTATGGAATATATTTTGTCAGATAGTAGCGGACTGTTGGATGTATTGAACTGATGGACAATTTCCTGATTGTCTTCGCTCAATACATAAACACCGTTGCCATCCGTTCCGATCCATTTTCGATTTCCGTTGTCTACTTTAATGGTCGTTATTATCGTATTATCGAGAAAATAATAAGGAGTTCCTTCTTCATTGATTAGTTTTATACGTGTGCAACGTATAGATTGGTTGTTTTCTGTCGTTGCCAACTTAGGATTTGTTAAGTATATAGCTCCTTTATTGGTTCCTATCCATATATATCCGTTTTTGTCCTCTGCCATACAAGTATAATTATTGGGAGAAAAGTCATTACCATCTGTATCAATGAAGTTTTTAAATTCATATGACGTTGCTTCATCTAAAGAGCTGCTGTTGGTTACGACTGTTAGACAGGCTTGGTTGGCAGGACGGGAAATATTAATCCATTTATCGTTATTCGAGGTGACGAGTATGTCATTTATTGTGTATTTCCCGTTTAACGATTCGACAGACAGGCTGTGCCATTTTCCTTCTTTATCCAATATCTTGATAGCTTTGCTGACTTCTGAATTAGTCATCCATAGGTTTTCTTCTTTATCAAAAGCAAGTCCGTCTACACGACAATAAAAGCCTTCATTACCATGTGCATTTTCAAGCGGGCTGTTTGTTTTGTTGTAAACGATAGAAGGCTCTCTGTCAATGAATTGAAAAACGCCATAACCAAAAGAAGATACGTAAATAATCTCTTTTTCAGCATCATTTGTGACGACAATGCTGGTATAGTCTTTAGGCCATGTATTGAGTTTATTCTGAACGTCGGAAGGTTCTAATACACTCCATTTTTCATAGTCGTATATCATGATTGAGCCGGCTTTGTTAAAGGAATTATCCCCAGTCAGATTTTTTCCACCAGGTATAATATATATTTTATCGTTTTTTGATACGATATCATAAGAACTGTTGGAGTACGGGCCATCCAAAGTTATGGCTTCATTTACAGCTTCGAACTGGTTGGCTCCTTTTCTTTTGATAGAACGTAGACCTTTGCTTCCTTCGGCTATCCAATATTTATCAGTCTGATAAGTGCTGATATCTTTGATGGATAGGTTGTTGATTTGGTCAAAAGTGTTTGTATCTGTGAAAATATAAACTTGGGATGTAGCTATGCAAGCCAGTTTTTCTCCTATAATTTTCATATTGTTTATTTGTGCATTGCTGACCAAAGGAACTGTAGTTCCATTTGATTCATAGTAGATACCTTTATTTTTAGACAGGTAGAATAGCTTATTCTTAAATAAGGATATTTTGTCTATGGAGTTTTCAGATGGGAATCCCGGAATCGAATATGTTTTCCAGTTTGATCCGTCTAACAGATTATCATTCAAAGATGCATATATGACTGTAGACTTTTGATCTTCTTTTGTAGAAGCATATATATTATTGTCGGAAATAGCACAGGATGTTATATTCTTAGATAAGTTATAGGTATCGGTTATTTCCTTCTTATCCATGTTGACAACTACTATGCCAGACTGTATGGATAAATAGGCATATTCGTTATAAATCATAACGGAATTAAGTGATTTATCTCTTAAAGAAGTTGTCGTGTACAGATAAGGTATGTTTTTTACTGAACCTTCTTCCAGAATGTCTATATTGCAGTTTTTATAAACAATCAACAGTGATTTTGTTTGTTTGTTGTAGGAAATAGACTGGATATCTGTGTCACTCAGTCCATTTCCTTTGTAATATTGTTTGATGCTGTTATCTTCCTTCCCATATATGTATAAAGCACCTTCTGCTATGACAAATACTTGGTCAGCGGATTCTTCCACACAATTGGTATTATTGTAGGAAAGGTATGTTTTCCATCCAAGCATGTTGTCATTATCATTAACTGATAAAGCAGAGAATGATAATAAGAAAAGTAAGATGACAGTTAATATATTTCTCATATTAATTGCAATATTAAAATGTGTAATCTGATAAAAAAGCAGTCAATTTTTTGACAGCCTCGGCACGATGGCTGATCTGGTTTTTTATATCATTGCCCATTTCAGCAAATGTTTCAGAATAGGTATCAGGAACAAATATGGGATCATATCCAAAACCACTTCCACCTCTTTTTTCATTTATGATCGTACCGTTGACAACACCTTCAAACAAATATTCTTTTCCATTCAAAATAAGGGCGATTACCGTACGGAAACGGGCTTTCCGGTTTTCTTTGTTTTCCATTTCATGGAGAAGTTTGTTCATATTGGCTTCCGAATCATGTCCAGGGCCGGCGTAACGTGCCGAATATACTCCGGGAGCGTTGTCTAGAGCTTCTACTTCAAGTCCGGTGTCGTCAGCAAAACAGTCATATCCGAAATGTTCTTTTATGTAACGGGCTTTTTGCAAGGCATTGCCTTCTAATGTGTCTGCTGTTTCGGGTATATCCTCATGGCAGTCAATATCTGAGAGGCTAATTATTTCGGTATATCCAGATATAATTTTCCGGACTTCATCCAGCTTATGCCGGTTGTTTGTTGCGAATACAAGTTTCATGTTTGTTGAGTATGAATAAAAAAGCACTTCTATACGATATTATATATAACGTATGGAAGTGCTTTAAATTGTTTGGATGATTGTTTTATGTTTTTATCTGGTCAAACCCTTCCCCGTATACTCCTCTGACGATGCTTTGGGAGATGAAGGCCTGGTGGTCGATTTGTTTTACCAGGCGGAAGATGGAGACGGATTCTGATTTTTTGGCCAGCAATACAACAACCTTGACCGGTTTGCGGGAATATCCTCCTACGCCGTCGAGGATGGTGCAACCACGGCCTAAATCATTGATGATGTGTTCGGCTATTTCGTCATATTTTTGGGAAAAAATCAGGAATTGGACGGATTGGCGGTTTCCGTTCAGGACGACGTCGATTATATAATTGCTTACAAACATTTCAACGAAACCGAAGACGATTTTTTCTACATCGTGGAACAGGAAAAATGAAGAACCGATGATGATAAAATCGCAGAACAGCAAGGCTCGCCCGATCGATATATTCTTGTATTTGTTTACAATAGCTCCAACGATATCCGTTCCTCCCGTACTACCGTTTGCCGAGAAGACAAGTCCGAGACCGGATCCGCAAAGGAATGCGCCAATGATGATGGACATAAACGGTTGATCATGTAAGAGTGGCTCTCCTTTCAGAAGCCATTCGAAAAATGATAAAGAAGCCGACAAGGAGAACACTCCGAAAATCGTTTTTATCAGGAATTTGAATCCTAAAATTTTCAGTGCCGCTAACAGCAATACGATGTTTATGACAAAGTAAGAAACTGAAACAGGGATTAATTCATTGCTGGCAAAAAAGATCAAGGCACAAATACCACTGACTCCACCGGTGATAATTTCATTCGACAGAATGAAAGCGTTGAAGCCGAAGCCGTACAAGAGAGTACCTAACAGGATCATCAGGTAATCTTGTACAGCAAAATAGACTTTGTTGTTTATAAGCTTCATATAAATAAATTTAGATTACGATGTTTACAATCTTTCCGGGAACAACGATAATCTTTTTCGGAGTCTTGCCTTCCATCCACTTAGCAGAATTTTCATGGGCAAGAGCGGCTTTTTCTATCTCTTCGCGGGGCATATCGGCCGGAAGTTCCATACTGAAACGGGCTTTGCCGTTGAAGGAGATAGCATAAGTGAGCGAGTTTTCTTTCAAGTATTCTTCGTTGTAGACAGGCCATTCGGCATCGCATACGGTGGTATCGTGACCGCAGGTATGCCATAATTCTTCAGCAGTATGAGGAGCGAATGGAGCGAGCAGAACGATTAACTGTTCCAGGATTGTCCGTTTGTTGCATTTCAGGCTGCTGAGTTCGTTTACACAGATCATAAAGGCACTGATGGAAGTGTTGTACGAGAAATGTTCAATATCGTATGTCACTTTCTTGATCAGTTTATGTAATGATTTCAATTCATCGGCTGTCGGTTCTGCATCCGTGATCTGCAAGGTGTCCGTATTGCCGAAGAACAGTCCCCAGAGCTTTTTCAAGAAGCGGTGTACGCCGTCGATACCATTCGTATCCCACGGTTTGGACTGTTCCAACGGACCTAAGAACATTTCATACAGGCGAAGCGTGTCGGCGCCATATTTCTCGACAATCATATCTGGGTTGACCACGTTGAACATGGATTTCGACATCTTTTCAACAGCCCATCCGCAGATGTATTTGCCATCTTCCAATACGAATTCTGCATCGTTATATTCCGGACGCCAGTTTTTGAAGGCTTCGATATCCAATATATCGTTTGATACGATGTTTACGTCTACATGGATAGGAGTGACCTCATACTGGTCTTTCAGGTTCAGGGATACGAATTTGTTGGTGCCGTTGATACGGTATACGAAATTGGAACGCCCTTGGATCATACCCTGATTGATCAGTTTCTTGAACGGTTCCTCTTCACAAACGACACCTAAGTCAAACAGAAATTTATTCCAAAAACGGCTGTAGATCAGGTGTCCGGTAGCATGTTCGGTACCACCGATATACAGGTCTACGTTGCGCCAGTATTCGTCTACGTCTTTAGCAACTAAAGCCTGGTCGTTGCGCGGGTCCATGTAGCGCAGGTAATAGGCGGATGAACCGGCGAATCCCGGCATCGTACAAAGTTCCAACGGGAAGATAGTTTCGTTGTCTATTTTGGAAACTTCCGTAACTTCCTGTTTTACGGTGTCCCATGCCCATTTTACGGCATGTCCTAAAGGAGGTTCGCCTGTTTCGGTCGGCAAAAATTTGTCTACTTCAGGCAATTCCAGCGGCAACTTGTCTACCGGCAACATCTGAGGCATACCATCTGCATCATAGTAGACAGGGAACGGTTCACCCCAATAACGCTGGCGGCTGAAAATAGCGTCGCGTAAACGATAGTTCACTTTTACGCGTCCTAATTTATGTTCTGCCACATATTTCTTAGTGGCGGCAATTGCTTCTTTTACGGTCAGGCCGTTCAATGACAGGTCGCAATAAGGCGCTACATCCGGTCTTGGTGAGTTGCAGACGATTCCTTCTTTTGCATCGAAACTTTCTTCGCTTACGTCACAGCCTTCGATCAATGGGACAACCGGCAGATTGAAATGTTTGGCAAACGCATAGTCACGGCTGTCGTGTGCGGGAACGGCCATGATAGCGCCGGTTCCGTAGCCAGCCAATACATAGTCGCTGATCCAGACGGGCACAGCGTCACCGGTGAACGGGTTGATTGCATATGAACCGCTGAATACACCGGTGACAGAACGGTCGGCAATACGTTCGCGTTCCGTACGTTTTTTTGTACGGTCCAGATAAGCATCGACTTCTTGCTTTTGTTGGGGAGTCGTCAATTGTGCGACCAGTTCGCTTTCGGGAGCCAGAACCATAAAAGTAACACCGAACATGGTATCAGCGCGGGTTGTAAAGATGGTAAACTCAAGGTCGCTGTCTTTTACTTTGAACTGGATCTCGGCACCTTCGCTACGACCGATCCAGTTGCGCTGTGTTTCTTTTAACGAATCTGTCCAGTCAATTGTGTCCAGTCCGTCCAGAAGCCGTTGTGCATAAGCGGATACGCGTAGACACCACTGACGCATGATCTTTTGTTCCACCGGATAGCCGCCACGTTCGGAAACACCGTTCACTACTTCGTCGTTGGCCAATACGGTGCCCAGTGCAGCGCACCAGTTTACCATTGTTTCTCCCCGGTAAGCAATCCGGTAGTTAAGCAGGATTTCCTGTTTTTCTTTTTCGCTTTTGGCTTTCCATTCATTGGCGGTGAAATGCAATTCTTCGCTGCAAGCGACATTCAAGTCTTCCGTTCCAGACTGTTCGAAAGCTGCAACCAATTCACTGATAGGACGTGCCTGTTTTTTGTTGTTGCAGTAATAACTGTTGAACATCTGGATAAATGCCCATTGCGTCCATTTATAATATTCGGGATCACAAGTACGGATTTCGCGGCTCCAGTCATAGCTGAAACCTATTTTGTCCATCTGTTCCCGATAACGGGCAATGTTTTTCTTAGTCGTTACTTCTGGATGCTGTCCGGTCTGGATGGCATATTGTTCTGCCGGCAGTCCGTAGGCATCGTAGCCCATCGGGTGTAAAACATTGAAACCCTGCAAGCGTTTGTAACGGGAATAAATATCAGAAGCGATGTAACCGAGCGGGTGGCCTACGTGCAGTCCTGCTCCTGACGGATAAGGGAACATGTCCAAAACGTAATACTTTGGTTTGTCGGTATTCTTTTCGACTTTATAAACCTTATTGGCAATCCAGTATTCGTGCCACTTTTTCTCAATTTCTCTGAAATTGTACTCCATGATCGTTTATCGTTTATTTTATCGTTTTCTATTTAAAGCCACAAAGTTAGTGAATTTTGTAATACATAGAGGTTTGAAGCAGCAAATTGCAAGAATGAGGGTGTGTCAATTTGATATCACTGGACGCAGATGACGCAGAACACACAGACGGACGCAGATTTATTTTGCTGATAATTAATAATATCTGCGTTAATCTGCGCTCGTCTGCGTTGTCTGCGTCCCATGAATACCGATATTCGGCACACCCTCATTGTAGATACCCATCTGGAAATTACAATATCTCCCTTTAGATCTAAAAGATACAATAAATTGTTGGTTTATAGCAAAATGATAAAAATGTCTGTTTCTTAAAAAATATTACCCTATAAGGAAATTTGAATTAGATGGGGTAGAAAATCGAATTAGATGAGGTAGTAGTTTCGATTTGGACGAATGGCTTTTTACGGAATAATATAATAAGGGGGAAGGAGGATGAAAAATTTGTTGGATAGAATAGACCTGAAAGTGTAGAGTGACTTACAAAAAAATCCCCCGCAGAAGGGCGAGGGAACCTAATGTTTTCACAACGGAATAATCCTTATTGTGATTTGCTTCATTTTAGTTTGGCAAATGTAAGAAATAATGGTTTATAAGCCAAGTTTTTTGAAAATGAAATTTGTATATTTGGGAAAAATCAAAAAAATATACCATGAAAAGAATATTAGGGTTGGATTTGGGTCCAAATAGCGTTGGATGGGCGTTGGTGAATTCTATTGTCAAAGAACAAACAGAACGTATTTGGATAGAAATGGCTGGAAGTAGAATTATACCTATGGATGCTGCTGTATTAGGGGATTTTGAAAAAGGAAATTCCATATCACAAACCGCAGAAAGAACTCGTATCAGAGGAATGCGTCGGTTACGTGAACGACAATTATTGCGTCGTGAGCGTTTACACAAAGTATTGAATATATTAGGTTTTTTACCTAAGCATTATCGAGATGAAATAGATTTTAATAAACATCCCGGTAAATTCCTTGCAAATACAGAACCTAAATTACCGTGGGTTAAGAATGAACAAGGAAAATATACTTTTTTATTTCTAAATTCATTTGAAGAAATGTTGCAAGACTTCAAAGAGCATCAACCTTCTATCGTATCTGATAAGAAGAAAGTGCCATACGACTGGACAATCTATTATCTTCGAAAAAAAGCCTTAACGCAAAAAATCAGCAAAGAAGAATTGGCATGGATTCTTTTAAACTTTAATCAGAAACGAGGGTATTATCAATTGAGAGGAGAAGATGAAGAAGAAAATACAGGAAAACAAGTGGGATATTACGCCCTGAAAGTTGTGTCAGTAGAAGCTACGGATGAAAAGAAGGGGAAAGATATTTGGTATAATGTTCACTTGGAGAACGGATGGGTGTATCGTAGAAGTAGCAATGTACCTTTGGACTGGGAAGGTCAAGTAAAGGAATTTATTGTTACCACAAGCATCAATCCAGACGGAACTCCCCAATTGGACAAATCAGGAGAAATAAAGCGTTCTTTTAGAGCACCCAAAGAAGAAGATTGGATGTTGATAAAAAAGCGTACTGAGATGGATATCGAAAATTCCCAAAAGACGGTAGGATGCTATATTTATGATACCTTACTACAAAATCCACAACAAAAGATTATTGGCAAACTTGTAAAAACAATAGAGCGTAAATACTATAAAGAAGAGTTGCGTCAAATTTTACAGAAACAATGTATTTTACATTGTGAATTGCAAGACAAAAATTTGTATAAACAATGTGTGGAAGCCTTGTATCCATCCAATGAAGCATACCGAACGAATATTGTTAATCGCGATTTCGTATATTTGTTAATGGAAGACATTCTATTTTACCAACGTCCTCTGAAAAGCAAAAAGTCATTGATTGACAATTGCCCATACGAAGAGTATGAATATGTTGTGGACAAACACACAGGGGAAGTAAAGAAAGCTCATTTAAAGTGTATAGCTAAATCACATCCGCTTTATCAAGAATTCAGATTATGGCAGTTCTTGTATAATCTTCGGATATATCAAAAAGAAAAAGAAATCAATGGAACGATTCATACTGATGTTGATGTGACATCCGAATTCTTGAAAATAGAGGATGATTATGTTACTCTGTTTGATTGGCTGAACCGCCGAGAAAAGATAGAGCAGAAAACCCTTTTGAAATATCCAGCTTTCAATATTAAAAAAGATGTGGATAATTTCCGATGGAATTATGTAGAAGATAAGACTTATCCTTGCAATGAAACAAGAAGTCTTATTTTGTCATGTTTGAATAAAGCTAATTTGTCAGAGGACTTTCTTTCTTATCAAAAGGAAGAAGCTTTGTGGCATATCTTGTATTCGGTAAATGACAAGCAGGAAATAGTAAAGGCCTTACAAACATTTGCCCGAAAAAATGGCTTAGACGGTACTTTTGTGGACGCATTTAAGAAAATACGTCCGTTTAACAAAGAATATGGAGCCTATTCTGCTAAGGCCATCAAGAAACTATTGCCTTTAATGCGAACAGGTAAACATTGGAACGTGGAATCGATAGACGGAAAGACTAAAGAACGGATTGATAAAATCATCACCGGAGAATATGATGAAAAAATCAGTAATCGAGTTAGAGAAAAGGCAATTTATTTGTCTGACATTTCTTGTTTCAAGGGGCTTCCGCTTTGGTTGGCCTGTTATGTTGTATATGGACGACATTCCGAACAAAAAGAAATTACAAAATGGGAAACACCTGATGATATTGACGCTTATTTGTCAACCTTTAAGCAGCATTCATTACGCAACCCTATAGTAGAACAGATTATTATGGAAACCTTGAGAGTGGTTCGCGATATTTGGAAAAAAGCAGGAAGCATAGATGAGATTCATATAGAATTAGGTCGTGAAATGAAGAATCCAGCCGATAAACGAAAACGGATGACTGCTCAAATATTGGAGAACGAAAATGCAAACTTACGCATAAAAGCCTTGCTTACTGAGTTTATGAACCCTGAGTACGAGATTGAGGATGTGCGTCCTTACTCTCCTAACCAGCAAGAGAAATTAAGGATTTATGAAGATGGAGCATTGAACGCTGCGGAACAAGTGCCGGAAGATATAGAAACAATACTAAAAAAATTCAAGGAAAACAAGCAGCCTACTCGATCGGAGTTTTTACGTTATAAATTATGGTTGGAACAGAAATATCGTTCACCTTATACAGGAGAACTTATACCTTTAGGAAAATTATTTACCGAAGCCTATCAAATAGAGCATATCATTCCGCAAAAACGATATTTTGATGACTCGTTTTCCAATAAAGTGATATGTGAGTCTGCCGTGAATTCCTTAAAAGGGGCACAATTAGGATACGAGTTTATAAAAGAACATCATGGTGAGAAGGTAGAAACTGGATTTGGTAAGGTAGTCACCATCTTCTCCGTTACTGCCTATGAACAATTCATCAAGGAACATTACGCTAAATCCAAAGCAAAAATGAAGAAATTACTGATGGATGACATACCAGAACAATTCATAGAACGCCAATTGAATGATAGCCGATATATTAGTAAGGTTATCAAGGGGTTGTTGTCTAACATTGTTCGTGAAAAAGACGAATCTGGGGAGTATGAACAGGAAGCTATTTCCAAGAATGTCTTGGTTTGCAATGGAAGTGTGACGGACAGATTGAAAAAGGATTGGGGAATGAATGATGTGTGGAATAACATTGTCTATCCTCGTTTTGAACGCTTGAATACATTGATTGGAAAAGAATGTTTCGGGCATTGGGAAAATAAAAACGGAAAGAGGATATTCCAAACTGAAGTTCCACTGGAATATCAAAAGGGATTCAGTAAAAAACGCATAGATCATCGTCATCATGCTATGGATGCCATTGTGATTGCTTGTGCCACTCGCAACCATATAAACTACTTGAATAATGCCTCGGCAAGCAAGAATGCCCAAATTTCGCGCTATGACTTGCAACATTTGCTTTGCGATAAGACAAAAACGGATGATAAAGGCAATTATAAATGGGTTATCAAGAAACCTTGGGATACATTTACTCAAGATACAAAAGGAATACTTGATAACATTATTGTAAGTATAAAACAGAATTTGCGTGTCATCAATAAGACAACAAATATTTATCAGCACTTTGATACAGATGGGAAACGTACTTTTTATAAACAGACAAAAGGAGACAGTTGGGCTATCCGAAAACCGATGCACAAGGACACAGTATTTGGAATTGTAAACCTAAGAAAAACCAAAGAAGTTCGTTTATCCATTGCTTTAGATATCCCCTATTTAATTGTGGATAAAAAGGTAAAAAAGAAAGTTTTCCAACTATTGAAATATAAATATGAGAAAAAAAGAATAGAGAAATATTTTAAAGAGAATGCTTGTCTATGGAAAGAGCTGAATGTGGCAAAAGTTCCTGTTTATTATTTCACTGAATCGTCTTCAGAACGAATGGTTGCAGTACGAAAGACTATTGATACAAGTTTTAATGCGAAGAAGATACAGGAGTCTGTTACAGACACAGGTATCCAAAAAATTCTTTTAAAACATTTGGAACAAAAAGATGATAAGGCTGATTTAGCTTTTTCAGCAGAAGGAATAGAAGAGATGAATCGCAACATCATAGCTTTAAACGATGGCAAGAAGCATCAACTCATATACAAGGTAAGAATGTATGAACCACTTGGAAACAAATTCAATGTAGGCACAACAGGAAACAAAGGAAAGAAATTTGTAGAAGCTGCCAAAGGAACTAATTTATTTTTTGCCATTTACCGGACAGAAGATGGGAAACGCATATATGATACCATTCCACTGAATATTGTCATCGAACGGGAAAAACAAGGGCTTCTTCCTGTTCCTGACAAAGATGAAAAAGGAAATACTTTGCTTTTCTGGCTTTCTCCCAATGATTTGGTATATCTTCCAACGGAAGAAGAGCGAGAATTTGACAGAATAAATGAGCCGATAGATAAAAAGCGGATTTATAAGATGGTTTCCTCATCAGGTAATCAATGTTTTTTTATTCCTGTTAATATTGCAAATGCTATTGTTCCAATTTTAGAATTGGGAGCAAATAATAAAGCAGAAAAATCATGGGAAGGTAACATGATTAAAAGTATTTGTATTCCTATTAAAGTTGACCGATTAGGGAATATCATAAAAATAAAAAAAGTATAATGATATGAGCAATATCAAACTTTTCCAAAATAAAAAGATTCGTTCTGTATGGAATGAAGAAGAACAGCAATGGTACTTTTCAGTAGTGGATGTTGTTGGAGCACTTACAGATAGTGTGAATCCAACTGACTACCTGAAAAAGATGCGTAAACGAGATGAAGCACTGGCTACCTACCTGGGGACAAATTGTCCCCAGGTAGAAATGATGACGGAAACAGGTAAAAAAAGAAGGACATTGGCTGCTAATGTGCAAGCTTTGTTTCGTATCATCCAATCTATTCCTTCCCCTAAAGCAGAACCATTCAAGTTGTGGTTAGCACAAGTCGGTTATGAACGTGTGCAGGAAATTGAAAATCCGGAACTGGCTCAAGAACGTATGAAAGAACTTTACGAACAGAAAGGTTATCCTAAGGATTGGATAGACAAACGTTTGAGGGGAATCGCTATCCGGCAAAACTTGACGGATGAATGGAAAGAGAGAGGGATTACGGAGCAGAGTGATTATGCAATCTTGACAGCTGAAATTTCCAACGCAACGTTTGGTATGGCTCCTTCCGATTATAAAATGTATAAGGGATTGACAAAAAAGAATCAGAACTTACGCGACCACATGACTGATTTGGAACTAATCTTCACCATGCTTGGCGAACGAGTCACTACAGAAATATCTCAAAAAGAAAAACCTGATACATTTCAGAAAAGCAAGCAGGTCGCGAAGCGGGGAGGAAATGTGGCTGGTGTGGCGCGTGAACAAGCCGAAAAAGAATTAGGAAGGAGTATTGTTACTCCGGATAAATTAGGAGAAAAAGGTAATGATCTTCAACAATTCCCTTTTGAAGAAAATGATGAGTAATTAATTAAAATCAAATAGCTTATGATCAAGAAAACGCTCTATTTCGGAAATCCGGTTTATCTGTCTTTAAAAAATGCCCAGTTGGTGATAAAGCTGCCGGAAGTGGTTAAAAATGATACGTTGCCCGAAAGCTTTAAACGTACGTCGGAAGTGACAAAACCTATTGAGGATATTGGAGTAGTCGTGTTGGACCATAAGCAAATTACCATTACGTCAGGTGCGTTGGAGGCTTTGCTTGAAAATAATTGTGCCATCATAACCTGTGATAGTAAAAGTATGCCGATAGGCTTGATGCTTCCTCTATATGGAAACACGACACAAAATGAAAGATTCCGTCAACAGTTGGATGCTTCCTTGCCGTTGATGAAACAACTTTGGCAGCAGACAATAAAAGCAAAGATTGAAAACCAAGCAGTGGTATTGAAAGAATACTCCGATGTTGAAACAAAATGTATGAACGTGTGGGCAGCCGATGTGAAAAGTGGAGATTCGAACAACTTGGAGGCCCGTGCTGCTGCCTATTATTGGAAAAATCTGTTTCAAATAGAAGGTTTCACAAGAGATCGGGATGGTATTCCACCTAACAATCTGTTGAATTATGGGTATGCCATTTTACGAGCAGTTGTGGCTCGTGGGTTGGTGGTGAGCGGACTTTTGCCTACGTTGGGGATTCATCATCATAATCGTTATAATGCTTATTGTTTGGCTGATGACGTGATGGAGCCTTATCGTCCGTATGTGGATCGATTGGTTTGTGGCATGATCAAACAAGGTGTAGATTATACGGAATTGACTAAAGAGTTGAAAGCACAGTTACTAACAATTCCTGTATTAGAAACTCATATTGCCGGAAAGCGTAGTCCGTTGATGGTGGCTGTGGGGCAAACGACAGCTTCCTTGTATAAGTGCTTTAGTGGAGAGTTGCGCAAAATTTCTTATCCGGAAATGTAGTTATGGACCGATTTAGCGAATATCGTGTTATGTGGGTACTTGTATTATTTGATTTGCCTACTGAAACGAAGAAGGAGAAAAAGGCATATGCTGATTTCAGAAAGAATCTGCAAAGGGATGGATTTACAATGTTTCAGTTTTCTATCTATGTTCGTCATTGTGCCAGTAGCGAGAATGCAACTGTGCATATAAAAAAGGTTAAATCGTTTATTCCAGAGCATGGAAGTATCGGAATTATGTGTATTACGGATAAACAGTTTGGAAATATCGAACTGTTTTATGGTAAAAAGACAATGGAGGTGAGTACTCCAGGGCAGCAGTTAGAACTGTTTTAAAAAGAAAAATCCCGCTTAATAGTGGGATTTTTTCTTTGAAACAACATCCATTTTTTTATTCTAATTTGCTGTGTAATTTGTTGATTAACAATTGATAATGATAAATCAGTTGTTTCCAATGGTTCAAAGATACTAAAATGAAAGCAAATCACAACAATATTTCAAATGGTAATGATCAAGATACGGTTGTTTCCAATGGTTCAAAGATACTAAAATGAAAGCAAATCACAACTCCGAAGAGGAAATATTACGCAGGAAAGACGTTGTTTCCAATGGTTCAAAGATACTAAAATGAAAGCAAATCACAACAACCTAAACATAGACGATGATGATGATGCGTTGTTTCCAATGGTTCAAAGATACTAAAATGAAAGCAAATCACAACAATAAAAAGCAAGCAGATCAAGCAGTAATTGTTGTTTCCAATGGTTCAAAGATACTAAAATGAAAGCAAATCACAACAAATAAGCAATTCAATTTTCTTCAAGTCCTGTTGTTTCCAATGGTTCAAAGATACTAAAATGAAAGCAAATCACAACTTGTACACAGCTATCATCTTAAAATGGATGTTGTTTCCAATGGTTCAAAGATACTAAAATGAAAGCAAATCACAACGAAGAGAAAGGAATAATTTGGAATGATCTTGTTGTTTCCAATGGTTCAAAGATACTAAAATGAAAGCAAATCACAACTGTTCATAACATGATTAAAAACATGCACAAGTTGTTTCCAATGGTTCAAAGATACTAAAATGAAAGCAAATCACAACAGGGTTGAGGGAATACTCCTCTACTTTCCGTTGTTTCCAATGGTTCAAAGATACTAAAATGAAAGCAAATCACAACAGTTTTCCGAACCATTTCAAGAAGATATAGGTTGTTTCCAATGGTTCAAAGATACTAAAATGAAAGCAAATCACAACCATTGCCTGTCTATGGTTTCTATTATCCTGGTTGTTTCCAATGGTTCAAAGATACTAAAATGAAAGCAAATCACAACCTGCTGTCTTATATCCTCACAAATAAAAAGTTGTTTCCAATGGTTCAAAGATACTAAAATGAAAGCAAATCACAACACGGGTAAGCAGTGCCATTAACCGTATAGGTTGTTTCCAATGGTTCAAAGATACTAAAATGAAAGCAAATCACAACTAGGTTGCCCCAGCAAATAAAACAATGCGGTTGTTTCCAATGGTTCAAAGATACTAAAATGAAAGCAAATCACAACTATACCTATGGACAAGCTCTTCAAGAATTGTTGTTTCCAATGGTTCAAAGATACTAAAATGAAAGCAAATCACAACAGTGGCCGCCTTAACATAATTGTCAAGATGTTGTTTCCAATGGTTCAAAGATACTAAAATGAAAGCAAATCACAACAGTAGCTGCCTTAACATAATTGTCAAGATTGTTGTTTCCAATGGTTCAAAGATACTAAAATGAAAGCAAATCACAACCCCATAATGATTTAGGTCATGAAACGTTACGTTGTTTCCAATGGTTCAAAGATACTAAAATGAAAACAAATTACAACTTTGGAGATGTAGATGCAAAGTATATAATACTCTACAAATATGAATATGTTTATAATTAGCCATATTATGAAATTTTTTCTATACCAACATATACTTAAGGACTATGATTCCTAAGATCCCAACCATTAATTCTAATATCAGATACTTTAAGATTTTTTTTACTATATACTAAGATCTGATATGTTATCTCTTGCCTACTTATCGAGTAAATAGTAATCTACTCGTTAAGCAGGAAGAGGTCATTTTTGTTATTGGAAACAAACTTTTTGGGAGGTTATTTTTCACTCGGTAATAGCGGCCAGTTTGGGTCCGATCTGTGTTCACGAACCATGATATTTTTCAGTTCCGCTACTTTTTCAGGATACTGATCCAGTATATTATGCCGTTCCGATGGATCGGAAGCTAAGTTATACAATTCATAATAGGGCTTGTCACCACGGATATTCATGTGGACCAATTTCCACGGTCCTTTGCGTACAGCTTGGCGACCGTTCAGTTCCTGGAATTCAAAATACAGGAATTCATGTTCTTTCTGTCCCTTCCGGTTTTCCAGGAGGGGAAGCATGCTGACACCATCCATCTCCTTCTGTTTGGCTTTCGGATGGATGATTTCTTCGAAGGTCGGTAATACATCCCAGAAAGAACACATAAAGTCGGTTTCTGTATTCGGTTGGACATGTCCCGGCCAGGAAACGATCATTGGAACGCGAATGCCACCTTCATACAAATCCCGTTTATATCCACGGTAAATGCCGTTACTGTTGAAGAAGTCGGGATCGGCACCCCCTTCCATATGCGGTCCGTTGTCGCTCGCAAAGATAATGATTGTATTATCATATAAGCCTTTATCTTTTAACTTTTGGATGATCTGCCCGACATAGAGGTCCAGACGGTAAACCATAGCGGCAAAAGTGGCATGGGGATGGAACTGCGAACAGTAACCTCCTTTGCGGAAGGCGGGACTGCCCGGTTCGGCCCCTTTGTAAGGTTTTTCCGGATACATACCGCGAAATTTCTGTATGATACTGTCTTCCGGCACGATCAATTCCGCATGCGGAATGATGGTCGGATACCACATGAAGAACGGTTCGTCCGGATTCATATTGTCCAGATATTCCAGAGCCTTTCCATGAATAAGGTCTTGCGAGTAAGTACCTTTTCCGTACTGTACATTCAGATTGTTGTCTTCGAGTTCCACCCGTTTGTCGTTATCCCAAAGATGGTCGGGATAATAACTGTGTGCCAGCAACTGGCAATTATATCCGTAGAAAGTGTCGCAACCCTGATTTTTAGGATCGCCGGTCGAACCGATATAACCCAGTCCCCATTTGCCGAAAGCGGATGTCTTATATCCTGCATCTTTCATAACCTCGAAGATGGTACGGGCATCTGCGGGAAGTGGAAATTGTCCTTCCGGATCGAGTTCGAGGTTACCGCGGACAGGTGTATGCCCGCTGTGCGTGCCTGTCAACAGGCAGGAGCGGGAAGGGGCGCTGACGGTTGTCCCTGAATAACATTGCGTAAAACGCATTCCACTTTGTGCCAGCTTATCAATGTTGGGTGTTTCGAACTTTTCCTGTCCGTAACAACTTAGATCTCCATAACCCAAATCGTCCGCAAGGATAAAAACGACATTCGGTTTTTTATCCTTATTCTTCTCTGCATGGATGGAAGGAGCAGCTAGCAAAAGGCCGGTCGAAATTAGAATTGCTTGTTTCATATTTTTCGATGATATATATATGTTTTACTATTTACAAATGTATGGCTTTTTAGAAATTAATGTTTGGCAAATAGAAAATAAATAGAAAATAAATCGATAATTTTGCAAAGCACACATATACAAAAGAGGTATAAACGGACATTTATGTTATGATAAATTTTAAAATTATTGTCGCAATTGTTTTATTGTTTTTTTTGCAAGTCGAAAAAACGATTGCTCAACAAGAGATAGATCTTGCGGGTAGTTGGGGCTTTGAGACAGATGTTATGGATTTTCGCCGTTCTGGTGTGGAGATACGTGGCGATGGGGAGTTGCATGATACAATTATTTTGCCCGGTATTACGGATCAATATCATATAGGGAACCGTACGACTTACAAATATTATGACCGTTTGACGCGCAAGTATGAATATATGGCACCGGCTTGGTATCGTAAGCAGATACAAATCCCCGAATCATGGAGTGGTAAACGTATACATCTCTATTTGGAACGCGCTCATTGGCTGACTGCCATTTATAGTGGAAGGACGGAGGTGAACAGGAATGACTATATCAGTGTACCTCATATACATGATCTTACCGGCTATCTGAAGCCTGGACAGGAAAATATTATTGATTTAATGATCGACAATCGTTATCAGTATAATACGCATAAATGGGATCATGCCCATACCGAATTTACACAGATTAATTGGAATGGTGTGATTGGGGATATGAAACTTGTTGCTTTGGATCCGGTTTATATGGATGATCTACAGCTCTATCCCGATGTGCAGCGACAGCAGGTCACGGTTTGTCTCAGTCTTGTGAATACAACCGGAAAGCCTTTTACGGGTAAAGCCTTGCTGAAAGTGACTGGACATGGGCTGGAGGTGAAGAAAGAGGTGGAAGTTGCTTCGGCCGATTCTATCATTAGTTTGGAAACAACATTGGTATTGGGCAAAAAGGTGAAATTGTGGGATGAATTTTCGCCTGACCTGTATCAATTGCAGTGTTCTTTGCTCTCTTCTGGAAGTGAAGAAGTGAAACAACAGAAGCAGCTCTCTTTCGGTATGAGAGAGGTAAAAGCTGTAGGAGATGATATTTTGCTTAATGGGCATCGTTTGCATTTACGTGGTACGGTAAACAATGCTGAGTTCCCGCTTACAGGTCATGTTCCTATGGATGATGCTTCATGGGAACACATTTTTGACATACTCAAATCGTATGGAATGAACCACATGCGTTTCCATTCATGGTGTCCGCCTGCCGCTTGTTTCCGTATGGCCGACAAGATGGGGGTCTATTTGGAAGTGGAGATGCCAATGTGGGGAGCTGATGCCAAGCCCGGAGATGAGGCACGTAATGATTTCTTCCGCCGTGAACTCAAAGCTATACTTAAAGAATATGGGAATCATCCTTCTTTCTTGTTGTATTGTAACGGAAATGAGCTGGAGGGTGACTTTGATTTTTTGAACGAACTGACCGAATACGGACGTAGTCATGATAACCGCCGTCTATTTAGTGGATCTACTGCTCGCAAGCATGTTAAGGCAGAACAGTTTTATGTGTCCCATCGTTCCGATAAAGGAAGTGTGACTATTTACGAAGGTCGTCCGATGACTGACTGGGATATTAATGCCGGACATGGTACCGGACAGCCTATTATCAGTCATGAAACGGGGCAGCGTTGTGTATATCCTGATTTTAGTGAGATTTCGGCTTATACAGGCCCTGTGGAAGCACGTAACCTGGAACGTTATCGTGATTCACTGGCTGCTCATGGAATGGAGAATCTTGCCGCAGACTTTTTCCGAGTGTCGGGACAACAGACCCGGATTGAATATAAAGATGTGATCGAGGGGCAGCTGCGCAGTTCGCTTTCATCGGGATTTCAGTTGTTGAGCTTGATTGACTTTCCTGGACAAGGTTATGCTCCGGTAGGAATTCTCAATGCCTTTTGGAAGAGTAAGGGAATCATTACACCAGAAAAATTTCGGGAATTTTGTGCTCCCAGCGTAGCTTTACTACGTTTTCAGAAGCGTGCTTTTTTCAATGATGAAATCTTTAGTGGCAAAGCCGAGTTGTACAATTATTCTCCTTCCCGTTTCTGTCGTCCTGATGTCCGCTGGCATGTGACGGACAGTCGTGGAACTACGCTTTATAGTGGCCGGATCAGTTGTAAGGAGATTTCCAATTATGGCGTTTATCCTCTCGGTGAGTTTGAGTTTCCGTTGAACCGGATTACAAGTAACGAAAAGTTGACTGTACATCTTTGTGTGGACAAGAAGATTACCAACAGTTGGGATATATGGGTTTATCCTCGGAAGCAAGTCAAAGAAATTCTGAAGTCTGACAATCAGGTGCTTTTTACGACCTCCTATACGGCAGAAGCCCGACGTTATCTGCAAGCTGGCAAAAGTGTGGTTCTGTTGCCTCGTCCGGAGGCTGTGAAAGGGCGGAAGTCAAATTTCCATAATCATTTTTGGAATCCGATCATGTTTAAGTGGCAACCTCTTACGTTGGGATGTCTGATTCATAAAGAACAGCCAATGTTTGCCGATTTCGTAACAGATGAGTTTGTGGACTGGCAATGGTGGGATATTTTGTGCCATGCGAAAGTGATTGAAATGAATGCAGCTCCCAATGCCTTGCTTCCTTTTATCCAAAGCATTGACACTTATCAGCACAACCATAAACTCGGAATCGGATTCGAGGCCAAGTTGCATGGAGGCAAGTTGCTTGTATTGGCAATAGATACGGAAAATAAGATCGATCAACGTCCTGCTTCTCTTCAATTGTTGCAAAGCATCAGTAACTATGTCCGGAGTGAGGCGTTCCGGCCGGTGGTGGATATTGATGAAGCGTTTGTCGCTTCTTTCCTTACTCCACAACTTGACAATGAAATAAAAGAGGCTGTGCAGGATGAATTTCTTAATTCTTTCCAGAACAAGTGATAATCTGTTTGCTCTCTGCCTGCCTGTTTTTGTCAGTGATGGTTAGGGTCTGGAATTTTAAGTTGTTTTCGATATTGGGAATGTGGGGTCGAGGATAATCCTTGCGGGGTATTTGTAAATGAAAAAGCAATCCGTGAATTTTTTGAAAGATGAAAAATCGTACCTTTGTACGGTTAACAGATAAAAAGAAAAGAACAGTGGCAAAGATAGTGGAAACACCCTTGATGAAGCAGTATTTCGATATAAAGGCGAAACATCCTGATGCAATCCTGCTATTCCGTGTCGGCGACTTTTACGAAATGTATGGTGAAGACGCTGTGACCGGAGCTGAAATACTGGGTATCGTACAGACGAAAAAAGCGAACGGACCGGGGCAAACGGTCGAGATGGCCGGTTTCCCTCACCATGCACTGGACAGTTATCTGCCTAAACTGGTGCGTGCCGGCAAGCGCGTAGCCATCTGCGACCAGCTGGAAGATCCGAAGCTTACGAAAAAACTGGTGAAACGCGGCATCACCGAATTGGTGACTCCGGGTGTCTCTATTAATGACAATATCCTCAACCATAAAGAAAACAACTTCCTTGCCGCCATCCATTTTGGAAAGGATGTTTGTGGAATCGCGTTTCTCGATATCTCTACCGGCGAGTTCTTGACGGCCGAGGGATCTATCGATTATGTGGATAAACTGCTGAACAACTTTTCTCCGAAAGAAGTCTTGGTCGAACGAGGCAGCCGTAAACGTTTTGAAGAGGCTTTCGGTCCCCGGTTCTTTATTTTCGAACTGGATGATTGGGTGTTTACTTCGGAAGCTGCTAATGACCGCCTGTTGAAACATTTCGAAACGAAGAATTTGAAAGGTTTCGGTGTCCAACACTTGAAATTAGGAATCGTAGCCTCGGGTGCCATCCTGTATTATTTGGATCAGACGCAACACACCCATATTTCTCATATCACTTCCCTTTCCCGTATTGAAGAAGACCGTTATGTGCGCCTCGATAAGTTTACGGTACGCAGCTTGGAGTTGGTCAGTACGATGAACGAGGAGGGGACGAGTTTGCTGGATGTGTTGGACAAGACCGTTTCTCCGATGGGATCACGTATGTTACGCCGTTGGATCTTGTTCCCCTTGAAGGATGTGAAACCGATTCATGAGCGTCAGGACGTAGTGGAATATTTTTTTCGGCATCCTGAAGTGAAAGAACTGTTGGAAGAAAAACTCGAACAGATCGGCGATTTGGAACGTATTATTTCTAAAGTAGCGGTCGGTCGCGTCTCTCCCCGCGAAGTGGTGCAGTTGAAAGTTGCCCTTCGTGCCATCGAGCCGATCAAGGAGGCTTGTATGGCAAGCGATGAGCCGAGTCTTTGCCGTATCGGCGAACAGTTGAATGCCTGTGCCCTGATCCGTGACCGGATAGAAAAGGAGATCAATAACGATCCGCCTTCTTTGTTGAACCGGGGCGGTGTGATTGCGACAGGCGTGAACGCTGAGCTCGACGAATTGCGTGCAATCGCTTATTCGGGAAAAGATTATCTCTTGAAGGTACAAGCACGGGAAATAGAGCTGACAGGCATATCGAGCCTTAAAATCGGTTTCAATAACGTCTTCGGGTATTATATCGAGGTGCGTAATGCCTATAAGGACAAAGTTCCTGCCGAATGGATACGCAAACAGACCTTGGTGAATGCCGAGCGTTATATTACCGAAGAATTGAAAGAATACGAAGAAAAGATATTAGGGGCGGAAGAGAAGATACTTTCGCTGGAAGCCCGTCTCTTTAACGAACTGGTACTTTGTCTTTCCGAATATATTCCGCCTATCCAGATGAATGCAAATCTGATCGGTCGTCTGGATTGCCTGCTCTCGTTTGCCAAAGTGGCGGAAATCAACCGCTATATCCGTCCGGATGTGAATGATTCGCAGGTGATAGATATTAAGGCAGGCCGCCATCCGGTGATTGAAAAACAGTTGCCTATAGGAGAACCTTATATTGCCAATGATGTCTATCTAGACGATGAAAAACAGCAGATTATCATTATCACCGGACCGAACATGGCCGGTAAGTCCGCTTTGCTTCGCCAGACAGCTTTGATCACGTTGATGTCCCAGATCGGTTGTTTTGTTCCTGCTGAATGCGCTCATATTGGGATTGTGGACAAGATATTTACGCGTGTGGGAGCTTCGGATAACATTTCGGTTGGAGAATCCACTTTCATGGTGGAGATGAACGAGGCTTCGGATATCCTCAACAATATGTCTTCCCGCAGTCTTGTCCTGTTTGACGAATTGGGGCGCGGAACAAGTACATACGATGGTATTTCTATTGCCTGGGCGATTGTCGAATATATCCACGAACATCCCAGTGCCCGTGCGAAGACGCTGTTTGCTACGCATTACCATGAACTGAATGAGATGGAAACCTCTTTCAAGCGTATCAAGAACTATAATGTTTCGGTGAAGGAGGTCAATAATAAAGTGATCTTCTTGCGCAAATTGGTTCCCGGAGGAAGTGAGCACAGTTTCGGTATCCATGTGGCCAAGATGGCTGGTATGCCGAAAAGCATCGTAAAGCGTTCCAATGAGATCCTGAAACAGCTGGAAACGGAAAACCGTCAGGAGGGGATTGCTACGGAAAAGCGCAAAGGCAGCATTAAAAGCAAGCCTGTAAAAGGAATCGCTTCATCGGCAGATGGCTATCAACTCAGCTTTTTCCAATTGGACGATCCGGTACTCAGTCAGGTGCGGGATGAGATCAAAAATTTGGATGTCAATAATCTGACACCACTGGAAGCCCTGAACAAGCTGAGCGAGATACGAAGGATTATTACTGGAAAATAAAACGACTACTGGTGTTTATCTGGGGGATCTCTCACCATAAAAGAGAAGGTCTCTCTTATGTCGCATAGGGTGTCTATCTGAGAGGTATGTCGAAACAAAATCCTGCATACTAATAGCCATAATTTAAGCACGGATTACACGGAAATAAAAAATTTATCCGTGTAATCCGTGTCTAAAAGATCGTGATAGAGGTGTTTTGACTCTTTTTAAAGAGCCTCTCTCTTTTTCTTGTTTTTTAACAAATCTGGATAATAGATATGTCTAATAGGAAAGCTATCTTTTTTAGTTTATCTGCAACATGTCCGATACCGATTGCACAGTGGTGTGAAGGACCCGCCTTACTCCATCGGTTCATAAAAGTTCGGGCTCCGCAACTGAACCTGTAACGGCTGTTCGTATTTCCTATGTGCAGGGTGGATCCGTTGGTTGATTCTCCCTCTGCGACAAGTAGAAATACACCATCATTATTTTCACATACGGATAGAAAAGTGACAGGTCCTTGCTTGACGCGCATCTGAATGGATAATCCTTTGCCTGGTTTGCCATGATATATGGGTAACGGTACAAGGCTGACCTTTCCCTCAGCAATGGCGAAATGGGCAGGCCCGTCATGTCCCCATAAAACAACATCATCATTGAAGTCCATAGCATACGGCTCAGAGAATGAACCTCCAGCATCTAAAAGAGAAAGGAGCTTCATGGCTTGTACATTCTTTACTTCGCATTCGCCTGCTACCGGGATGCCACGTCCCGTAAGTAGGGTATTGCCGGCTATTACGGAAGTCACGATATTTTCATAATCGTTTCCTTTCCAACCTTCGTAGTAGTAGGCCATTGAACCGAGGTTATGGGATTCGACCAGTTTATCGAGTGCGATAGAAGTACGGGCTGCGCAATCCAATTCGTATTCTTCACAATGCGGATCGACTTTAAACTTTATAGAAAATTCCAGACGTTTTGCTGTTAGTTCATCTTTCGTTACAGCATCCCGGTAAGCTTTGAGTTCGCACATTTCGATAAGTTCTATGTGAGTGCCGAAAGTGAAGGATTGCCGGGTAATGTCGGTGTAAACGTCCAGCATCCCGCAATAATAGTGTCCGAGAATACCCATCTGGTTGTTGCGCATCCCTTGTACGGCCCTTGCCGCATCGATCCAGTTTTTGATTTCGTTCCATACGTATGGTTCTTCGAGGTAACCGGTCAGAATGTCGTATTTGATGCCGGCACGGTTGAATACACAGGCAAATTCAGGAGTGGAACAGGCTTGGCAGTGAGCCAGCCATTCGCCGGTCATTTTTCCACGGTCGCCTAATCCGTTGATATAATTGTAATTTATGGTGGATACGGGTTGTATGTTGAGCAGGATAACCGGAATCTTGATGCGCTGGGCGATCGGAAGAATAGTCGATGAAAGGGCATAGGTCGAAATAAAGATGAAGAGGATTTCTATGTCTTCACTTTTTAAAACTTCTGCTGTCCGGGTTGCCTTTTCCGGGCTGTCTACTATTCCCCCGTCAATCACGGTTGCCTGTAAGCCGGACATGCGTTCTTTTATCATTCTTTGGTAATCCGTCAATCGGGAGAGAAGCCCTTCGAATTGATTCCAATAGGTGTTCAATCCGACCCCGATCAGTCCGACTTTAACTTCCTTTTTTGTTGTATTCATGGTATTCTTCATTATTTATTTTTCTTCACTTTGAAAGTATAAATACCGGAACCTGTTGTTGCCACGACATACCGGTTCCCCTCTTGTTTGCAATTGATTTCGGGGACATCTTCTAATCGTACACCGCTTTCGGTTATTTGTTTCGTATCGGCAGCCGGAAGATAGATAGAGGCCTTGCTGTTTGCCGGTACTTCCACTCGGATGATAAATTCTTTATCGTTGTCTTTCCAGTCGGAAACAATCTGTCCGTAAGGTGATTTGTAGGAAACCTGTGCGTCGCGGACATCACCGACCGGTTCAGGTTTGATGACAATATGCTTAAACCCGAAGGAATCTTCTTTCTGGCGGATGCCTCCTAAGCCGCTGAATAACCATTCCATCAGGTGTCCCAGCATAAAATGATTATTCGATACGAAGCCGTATGCCTGCCAGGATTCGGTGAGAGCGGTGGCTCCGTGTGCTAGTTGCCAACCGTATCCCGGTGTGTCGTACTTGCAGTTCATGTCGTAAATGACATCTGAAGCACCACCGGCTTCAAGGGCACGCAAGACATAGCGGTAGCCAACGTCGCCTGCCGTCAGGGCGTTGTTGCGTCTGCGGATATCGGCAATCAGGTTATCGAATACTTGCTGCCTGTTTTCCGACGTTGTCAGTTCCATGTAGAGTGCGACGGCGTTTGCTGCCTGGCTGTTGTGGTCGTAGGTACGGGTGGACGGATTCCAGAAAGTCTGGTTGAAGGCTTGTTTGATTTGGGCTGCTAAATCCTGATACTTGCATGCATCGTCCGGCTTCCCTAAAAGGTTTGCCATTTTCTCCATCAGAGTGACGTCGTAATAGTAGATGGCCGTTGCCGTTACGCCATTGGAGGTCAGTTGCGATTCTCCCGGACTTTTCGGACCGATGTCGAACCAGTCTCCTAAACCGTAAGAGATGATGTGGTTATCGGCTTTCGAGGAAAGGTAGTCGATGTAGCGTTGCATATCCGGATAATAGGTTTCGATCGGGCGCGTATCGCCATACCATTGGTAAATGTACCAAGGGCTGATGACAAATGTGCTTCCCCATTCCGGCGTATCCTTGAAGCCTCCTTCGAATTCGACCAGTTCGGGAGCAATGGTCGGTATCATGCCGTTGGCTGCTTGTGTAGAGCGCATATCGTTGAATGTCTTTTCGTACAGGCGTGCCAGGTTGTAGCGGTATTGTACGGAGTATTGCATCAGGTGAGCTTCTTCCAGCCAACCCAACTTCTCACGATGCGGGCAGTCGGTCAGCACGCTTGCCATATTGCTGCGGATCGCCCAGTCGATCAGTTCATATGTCTGGTTGAACAACGGCTTGGAACAATGGAAACTTCCTACATTTTCGGCCGAATTGCAAGTATGAAGACCTGTGATTTCCATTATTTCAGGTAGTTCGTCCGGATTGGGTTGGCCGGCAGGAACAGCACCTTCGACCTGCACGTAACGAAAACCGTAATAAGTAAACTGGGGTTGCCAGCTTTCAAAACCTTTTCCTTTCGGTGTGTAACCAAACCAGAAAGGAGCACCGGATGCGCTTTGGTTTACGGTACTGTCCGGGTTCAGCAGTTCTGCCGGATAGAGCTTAACCGGGTGTGTGTCCTTTGAATGCAGGGAAAGCCGTATGATGCCGGAAAAGTTTTGTCCCAAATCGTATACCCATTGTCCTTGTCTGGTCTTGAAAAGGCGGACGGTTGGGATCCGGTCACGTACGGTCAGCGGTGTGGAGCGTTGAGAGAGGAGCCGGGTTTTCCAGCCTGTGTCGAGGGCTTTGTTCCAGGTACGGTCGTCGAAACCGGGTTGCATCCATCCGGCCTGTTCTTTCGTGGCATCGTAGTCTTCACCGCCGTAAATACTACTGTAGGTAACGGGGCTTTCGGTTGTTTTCCAGTCTGTACCGGTTACGATGTTCTGCGTACTGCCGTCTGCATATTCGATTTGTATTTTCATCAAAAGGCGTGGGGCACCATATGAAGCAAGCAGTTTGAAATAACGTTCCCGCGGGATATTGAAAAAGCCGTTTCCTAACATGACGCCTATTACGTTTCCGCCTTGCTTTAGTTGTCCGGACAGATCGAAAGTGACATACAGCGCACATTTATCATATTTTGTCCATCCAGGATCGAGAAAGTTGTTACCCACCTTTTCTCCATTCAGGAACATATCGAAATGTCCGAGCCCGGAGACATAGGCGGTTGCTCGTTTCACCGGTTTTTGAACTGTAAATTCTTTTCGGAATTGGGGGAGGCGGTACATACCGATCTTTTTGCCTTTGAGTTCCCGGTCCACGTTGGCCAGTCCATGCAGCCCTGTCGTGATGATTTCGTCTTTCCTGTCTTTTTCTAGTGCAATCCATTTGGCATTGCTCCAGTCTTTTTCCGAAAGAAGTCCCATGCCGAAGGTATGTGTACAGCTCCAACGGGAAGGGCTGTCCTCCTTATCCCAACTCCTTACTTTCCAGTAGTAGGTCTGCCCTGCTTTCAATTCTTTTCCTTTGAAAGGAACGAGGATCGAGGCGGAAGAAAGCGTTTTTCCGCTATCCCAGATATTTCCGTTGCCAGCTTGTAGTTTTTCCGGAGAATCGGCCACTAATATCTGCCAGGCCGATTGTTCGAAGTTCCGTTGTTGTGTCTGTATTTGCCAGCTGAAACAAGGTTGTCCTGTTTCGATTCCTAACGGGTTTTCTTCCTGTTCGCATCGCAGGTTGTAAACGGAATGTGTGTCCGCTGCCTGTAGAAGGAGAGGAAAAAACATATATAAGATACAAATGTTTAAAAGTCTATTTTTCATGCTACCGTCCTTTGTTTTTTAAGGTGCCATGCTTTTCCGGAAAAGCACGCACCCTTTTTTCATGTATGTTTAATGAATTAATTCAAAATCTTCCATTAGCCCGTAATCCACCATCTGGTATTCATTTCCGGGTATCGGTTTGTCTACATTTTTCCAATGCCAGGGAGATGTCAGACCGGGAGCCGGATTCCGGTAATGTGGACCTAAAAGGTTTTTTAAGCTGCCGATCACATGTACATCAATCGTATTGCTGCCTTCTTTCAGGTAAGACGTTACATCCAGTTGCCAGGGGGCGAAAGCAATTGTACCGGCTTTCTGTCCGTTGACATATACTTCTGCTATCGTACCGTTCCATTTGTTCAGTTTGATAGCATATCTATCTGTAAGGTTATTGAGGGTATATTCTTTGCTATAGCTCATCTCCCATGAATAGAACGGTTGCTTCTGTTCTTTCCAGCTACCCAGTGTGAACGATTCTTGTGGCGCACCTATGCTCCATCCTTCTTGTTCGGGTACGACCGAGAAGTTTCCGATGATGTAGACCGGTTCTATCTCTGCAAAAATACGCATCGGGTTGATGCTGAGTTCTACCGTATTGCTACCTTTTTTCACCTGTCCGCCTATCGGATAAACGCCAAAAGAACGGTCTAGCCACCATTCATCAGGAAGAACGTTCACAAGATTTCCGTTGATTTTGACGGTAAATAATTCGGGGCGTTCAGAAACCAGCTTGATACCGGAATAGTCGAAATCGTCGTTTACTGTAAAATGATAGGAGGCTGTGAAACCGCCATCCTTAAAGTTGTCGCGGTCGAGGATATTCCGTTTGTATTGTACGGAGGTGTTCCAAGGATTACCGTTGGTGAATCCATGTGCTTTGAAGGCTATATCGGCAGCACGGGAGAAATGTTGTTTCTTATGTGTTTCTCCTTTTACTGTAACGTCGCAAAAGTCAATTGTCAGAGCATTGTCGCGTAAACGGCTGACGGTGGTTCGGCTTGTTGCCGTCACCAGGCGGCTTCCCACTTTTTCGGGGCGTTCCGGATAGTTTTTCGGGTTCTTGTCAGAACAGTAAAGCAAGAGGCTTCCTGCCGGTTCGATTCGGAAAGATATACTTAGTATGTCTCTTTCTTTTGAAGACGGATATGTATAGATTTCCCCGTTCAGGGCATCCATTTCCAGCATGGCTTTTCCCTGCGTCGAAAGGGTGCCGTCAACAACTTCATCCATAGAAGAGTTAACGAGAAAAACTAATTCTCCGTCTGCAAACCGGCGACGGTGGTGATATAGGTTACCACTGTTGAAAGTAATCCTGAAGTTATCGGAAGAGAAATACTGGGCAATTACATCTTTGGACAGTTTCGGGAGTGATGTGACAGTTGCACTGGTCAACAGTCTGGGCAGTTCGTCATTAACAGCCCCGTCTATCCGGGTGGGGGCGGAGAAGGTAATAATCCGACCGTCTTGCTCTATAAACTGTTGTAAGAGCTTGAAGGTCGGTTTATTTAGTGTTTCCACCATAGGTGGTAAAACGATGGTCGAGTAGGAGGCATTGCCAACGATGAAACGCCCGTTTTCTACCTTCCCAAGGTCTTTGATGATATTTTCAGAGCCGAGATCATATTCTACTTGATTCTTTTCCAAAGTTGTAACAAAAGTCTGGAAATCGGTTCCTATCTCCATGAGTTTTGGAGAACTTCCTGCATGGACGTAATAGCACCATAAGGTCGAGGTGGGTTCCAACACCAAAATATCATTCTTTTGGACTCCTTTACTCATGACAAATGAAAGGCGTCCGTAATAGTCGTTCAGTTCGCGATAGTCGGGCCACCAAGGAGAATGATAGGTGAATACCGGCGGATAATCGTATTTGCGTGCTCCTGTTAGTGTCATATGGGCTAAATGTTGGTTCATGAAGTTGACCCCGAGTGCATACTCCCAATCGCCTAACCGTTTGAAGTCTTTGAAAGTTTCGTCCCAACCTCCACCACCATAAGTTTCGCTGAGGGTACGGTTACAGCCTGTTTGGTTGGCGGCACTGCGCAATTCTTTTACTGCACGGATATTGCCGAATTGTGCTTGTGGGTTAGTTTCGTCGAACTGGTTGAACAGCATGTCAATAGCGGGTATCTGATGCCAGGCGTACATTGCCATATTGTCCGGTCCGTCGTTCATCTGCGGCCAACCGTGTTCCCAATAGTGTCCGGTCCATTTCAGGTTGTTCGTCTCGCAGTAGTTATGCCAAGGTTTGGACCAGCGGTCGACAAACATTTGCAACAGGGTTTCCATATAGTTATGACGTACCTGTTTCCAATTGCCCGTCTCTTCGTTCAGAAGGGGAAGGAGTGGTTTTAGATCGTATCCCCACTGTTTCCGGAATACTTCGAACAAGTCTGGCGTCCAGCGCAAGCCTCCGGGACTGCTGATGTTGGGCTCATCTGTGAAGATACCGAAAACAGATTTTCCGAATTCGTCCTTTATTGTTTTTTCGTATCCTTTCATCGTGAGGTCGATGAACTTTTCAGTTACACCGGGTACGAGCAGGTCTACATAAGAATACCCTCCGTACCAGTCCGATTTGCCTAAATATGTCTTTTTGTAGAGGTAATATTCTCCTTTTGCTTTTTTATGCTGGCTCAGGGCGTTTGTGATATCCGCCCATTTGTCCCCTTCTTTTTTGAGAATGATGAAATATTCGTCTGTCTTGTCAGGCAGAAGATCTGTTTTTGTCAACGCAAGTCCTTGTCCTTGGTTGTAGGATTCGGGCATCTCTTCGGGAACATGTCCTCCGGCAAAGCCGCTGGGATAGGAATTTTCATCGTAGATCCAAATGTCCAATCCTATCTCTTTCCCTTTATCGACGGCATAGCGGTAGAGGGAATGCCATTCGTCCGACATATATTCCGTGATCATGCCTGGACGGGGGTGAATAAATGCTCCTCCGCAGCCGGCATCTTTAAAATCTTTCAGCATGCGGTCTATTTCAGTTTTTGTAACTTTTCCGTTCCAAACCATAAAGGGGGCTGTACGGTACTCGGATGAAGGATTGAGAAACTGGGCTTCCAGAGTGGAAAAACTGTCTGTTGTTTCCATTTTGTTACCACTGCAACTAGCTATTCCAAGAGACAGTATACCTCCTGCGACGGTATATATAAAGTTTCTGATAATACGTTGTGTATTCATAGTGCTAATAGTAAAAAGACCTCTACTACAAAAGTAAAGGTCTTTTTGTTAATATGATAATTAATAACCTGGATTTTGTTTGAGCTGGTCATTTAATTGCAACTCGTTGTAAGGTATCGGATAAAGCAAATATTCCGGCTTTATCTGATAGGTACGTTCAGGAAGTTCCGTATCAATCGTTTTGATATATTTTCCGTAGGCGGTCATTACTTCAATAGCTTTTCCTGTTCTCAATAAATCATACCAACGATGGTTTTCAAATGCGAGTTCGTGACGTCGCTCATTGGCAACCACCTCGGCATTGATTGTTGTAACAGCAGGTAAACCTGCACGTGCACGTACTTGATTGACATAGGGTGCTGCGTCTCCTGCACGTCCTTGTTCTACCAGACATTCAGCTAACAATAACAGACAGTCCGCATAACGGTAAACAGGCCAGTTATCGTCTGTATTTTCTATTTTGGAGTGTGCGTGACGGTATTTATTGATAAACGGATAATTAACTGGGTAATCATTGATTTTGGGATCACCGACTTTTAGTACATCAGCTACGACTAAAGCGTTTGCCGCATCCAGTGTACCGACTGCAACTGCGATAGATGGGTCGACACGCAGGTCTCCAGGTTCGTAAGAAGCGATCATTTCCGGTGTCGGAACATTCCAGCCTCCTGTCAGTAACGTACTACAATCCGGAACGCCTGTAATAATTTCCGCATTCGTTGTTTTGGGAATAAAGTAGTATAACCAATCACTTTGCTGTCCCTGATCTCCCATTTGATACTGGATTTCGAAGATCGATTCTTTTCCGTTCTTTTTGGATGTGTCGTATATATCGGCATAATTGGGAAGTAATTCATATCCCATATTCATGACATCTTTCAACTGCGCTTCCGCTGTTGCATAATCCCGATTTGGTTTTGTCATTAATACATAAGCGTAGAGCATTTTGGCAGCTCCTTTGGTTGCAGCACCGTTTTGCGGAAATTTGACTGTCGGAAGTTTCTCTATGGCATCTTTCACATCATCAACGATGGCTGTATAGATATCGTTAACAGATGAACGAGGTAAGAATGCGTTGTCCGCTCCTGTCACTTCTTCCAGATGCAAAGGGACGTCTCCATAGCATTGCACCAATTGGAAATACATGAAGGCACGGATGAATTTAGCTTCTCCGATCGTTTTATTTTTGAAATCATCGGGAAAAGTCGTCCCTTCAATGCGGTTCAGAATGGTGTTGGCTCTTGAAATGCCCGTATAACATGCATAATACATTTCATTTGTCCATTGGTTCTGGTCATCTACAACAAAATCCGCTATGTTTTCACGATACAAGATGTGTAGACCACGGTCTGCTTTATAGCGGGTGTAATGTGTATTGTCGGAACGCATTTCTCCCATCAGGTATCCTTGTCTTGCCGATACTCCCCGTAGAGCGGAATAGGCTCCGTTCACTGCTTGAGTGAATTGCTCCTGAGTTTTAAAGAATGTCGCATCATTTGGATAATATTGAGGTGTCAGATTCAGGAAATCTTCCGAACAAGAAGCCAAAGTCAACAATGCAACAACTAAACTAAATATCTTTTTCATGATCTTTCGTTTTAAATTTATAATTTGTTTTCCTATCAGAATGAGATATTACATCCGATACTGAATGTTCTTGGAACTGGGTAAGTCGTACGGTCTACTCCTAAGCCACTCCATCCCATATCTTCATTCATGGCTATTTCCGGATTCATACCAGGGTATTTAGTGAATGTGACTAACTGCTGGGCTGTTACATATACTCGGAGTTTAGAGAGGTACTGGCTAGGTTTGATTGGAATCGTGTAGCCTAGAGTGATATTCTTTATGGTCAAATAGGAAGCATCATATACCCAACTGCTATTATTGAAGCGGAATAATTCCGTGGTACCGGCTTTTGTTCTTGGAACCTGTCCGTCACCTGGATTTTCTGGAGAGCGCCAACGGTTGGCAACTTTTTTCAATACATTGAAACAACCGTCGATATTCAAAGTATGCTCGTAGTTTGAATTGATGATGTCACCACCTACCTGTCCACTGATCAGAATGCTCAGATCGAAGTTCTTCCAGGAAAATTCATTTGTCATACCATAAATGAAATCCGGGTTCGGATCACCGATTTTTACACGGTCATTGTTGTCGATTATACCATCAGGAACACCGTTAGGACCACTGACATCTTTCATGCGGACCGTTCCGATCTCAGATGAAGCGTGCTTTGGCTGGGAATTAAACTCTTCTTCGGTCATATATACGCCGTCAAATACATATCCCATGAATATACCGATAGGTTCTCCTACTGCTAAGCGGTTGAAATCTTCCTGATTGGAGTATCCACCTTTTGGGGTGTTGTTTGTTCCCATTTTGGTTATTTCATTCCGGTTGAAGGCTATATTCAAGTTGGTAGTCCATTTGAAATCACCGACAAGATTACGAGATTGCAAAGTGATTTCATGTCCCCATGCTTTGTAATCACCGATATTGGAATAAATGTTGGAAAAGCCGGAAGCTCTTGGGATATCGACCTGATACAAAAGTCCATCGACTTTTTTATTATAATAGTCATACATCAAATAGATACGATCGTTTAGGAAACCGATATCGACACCTAAGTCCAGTTGCTTTGTTTCTTCCCAAGTAAGAGCATTGTTCCCTAAATTACCTAATCCTTTTCCCGGAGCTAAAGAGCCACCCAAGACATAGTTATAAGTGCTAACTCCTGCAATATATCGGTAATTACCAATATTATAGTTACCGGTTAGTCCATAACTGGCCCTTATTTTCAGGTAATTCATAACATTGGTTATCGGTTCCATGAAGGCTTCGTCAGATACAATCCATCCGGCGGATATGGAAGGAAAATTTGCATATTTATTGCCTGCCCCAAAACGGGAGCAACCATCCCGGCGGAATGTCGCCTGGAGTAAATAGCGGTCTTTGAAGCTATAATTCGCGCGTGCAATGACAGAGGCTAACGCCCATTGCTCGATGTTGTTGTCACCGTTTTTTGTAGCACCGGCACCCATCCAAGGAATATCATCACTTGGAAAGTCGGTTGCTGTCAGTTGGTTATATTCGTTGGAATATTTTTGTGCACTATAACCGACCAGTGCATCTATGTTGTGGTCTCCGAATTTATGGTTATACATCAACATATTTTCAATAGTCCAACTATAGTGGAAGTTGGTGTTATATTGTCCGCTTGCTTTCTGAGGGGGAGCAGTAAACATGGCTCCACCGGCTGTCGAAGGTGTAAAATCTCTATAGTTTTTGGCACCTAAATCGAAACCAGCCTGGAATTTATATTTGATACCATTCCATATATCCAGTTCAGCAAAAGCATTGCTTAATAAAGCCAAATCCTGTGTTTTACTTGTTTTTTCATGTAAAACACGTATCCAGTTAGGTTGAGGGAACATTCCCGGAGAGTTTAGAGAAAGAATAGGTTCTCCGTTTTCATCGTAGGGATTTACAGTCGGGTCAGCCAAGAACGCAGCACTTAGTATCTGCCAACCTCCGTCTGTATTTTGGTTATTTTTGATTTGTAAGGTGGGAGCTATGTTCAGTCCTAATTTTAAGCGGTCATTTACTTGATAATCGTTGTTCGCACGTAAAGAGTAACGTTCGAAATTAGAGTTGTACATGACACCATCCTGGCGGAAGTAGCCTAATACGATAGCTGTATTGAACTTGTCTTTATTGGCTGTCACACTGATACTGTAATTCTGTGTAGCGGCGTTTCGTGTTAGTAAGTCATACCAGTTAGTTCCGGCACCGTATTGGGATGGATTTTGATATTGTTCCGGAACTCCACCGGTATAACCTTCATATCTGGCTGCATCTTCGTAGTATTCTTTTTTGTATTGAGCAAATTCTTCCCCATTCATAACATCCGGAGTCTTTAATCCCTTTAAAGTCTGGATACCGAATGAAGCATTCACATCCACTTGAGTTTTGCCTTGTTTTCCTCTTTTTGTTGTGATCAGTACGACGCCATTGGCTGCACGTGATCCATACAAAGAAGTGGCAGCAGCATCTTTCAGGATGGAAAAGGTTTCGATTTCATCTGGATTTATACTGCTTAGGTCCATATTGACAGGGATTCCATCGACCACGAATAAAGGGGAACTGCCACCATTGATAGAAGCTGCACCACGGATACGGAATCCCATGCCTTTACCCGGTTGTCCTGTAGATTGGTTGATTTGTACACCTGCTACCTGTCCTTGAAGTTTTTGAGCAAATTGTCCTACAGGAAAACTTTCTAATTCTCCTGCATCTATCTTGGAAACAGATCCGGTTAAATCCCTTTTTTTCTGTGTACCGTAGCTAACGACAACAAGTTCGTCCAGCTGGTTTACTGTTTCTTTCAAGACAACATTTAATGTTTTCTGGTTGGAGACAGGGATTGTTTTTGTTTCATATCCGATGAAACTGATGGTGAGTATTTGATTAGGGTTAACATCTATAGAAAAATTACCGTCCATGTCTGTAATGGTACCGATGGTGGTACCTTTGACGGAAATGTTTGCACCTGGTATAGGTTCTCCTTTTGCGTCGATAACCCGTCCGGACAGTTTACCGTCCGTTTGTTCTATACCACCGATGGAATCTGTGTTTGCATGAACTTTTGAAATCACATATCCGGGACTTAAAAATACTGATAATAGTACAGCTTTAGGCAGTAAGTTGCTGCATATTGATTTGGTCATAATATTAAAATTTAATTTAACAATTGAAATACTCTAATTTTCTCTACAAAAACTTTTTAGGTGTGTTATTTACTTCTCTCCATAGGCTAATGATTTAAGATTGCAATTGAATTTGTTCTGGTAGAACTATGAACTATACAGTACGGATAGTTGTAAAAAAGTAGACTTGATTATCGGTTTTGGCTTATCTGTAGAGGTTATTGGAGTCTTCTGGAAGGGAAAAAGGAGAATATTTTTTTGAAAGAATATCAATTTGACTAATTTTAATATCATTTTTGAAAACATCCAGTAGTTTTATATACCTAATTTTGTCACGGTAGCAAACAACAGACAAGAATAGCCTTAGTTCTACCAGAACTAAGGTATTCACAAAAGCATGATTATCTTTTTGGGATATTTATACTTTTCTGGTTTTAGTTGTAACTGATCGTTACCTCTTTTTTATCGTTTTTGGAAAAACTTTTTGCCACCTCCTGTATATCCTCCAATGTGAATTTGCCTGTTATCCGGATGACCACATAGTCCGAATCTGTGTCGGCCAGCATGATCATTTCGTTGATTAGCTCACCGTTCTGGACGATGTAGAAAGAGGCACGTGTATCGTTGTCCTTGACTCGCATCAGTTCTTCATGCGATTTGCTGATGAGGTTGCTGAATTCTTTTCGCATCTGGTCCCGGACTTCACGCTTGTCGGAAGTGACGATTTGGAGGTTGTTTATTTTTCCTTTCAGATTCATCAGGTTAAGGCCACCACTTTCTACATTAGGGATCATGTCGAACATTTTCTTGGAGATGAAGACGGATGTAACATTATCCATATCGGCATATTTTTCGAATAATTTATCTTGGGCGAAGCACAAGCTAGTGCAGCAAAGAAACAGGATTAGGAATATATTCTTGGATTTCATAAGATTAATCGTTTAAATGTTTGTTTAAAATATTGTTTACTTTATCGATTTCCTGCCCTGCGTCGTTTACCTGGCTGATACCTTTATTGAGATTGTGCGACAGCAGGAGCAAAGCCTTTTCGGCGGCAACGGCGGCATCTTCCGGATTCGTATAAGTGTCATGAAGCCGATCCGGAGCATAAGACGGTACATCGTATTGGAAAAAGCCGATGCAGAGCAGGATAGAGGCTGCGACTCCGCTTAACCAGTATAACGTTCGTCTACGGGTCAATGAACGAGTCTTCTTTTCCTCTGTGGCAGCCCAGGCGTCGATCTGCTCTTCCAGCCTGCGGGAAAGTCCTTCGGGTAAAGCCTGCTCTTCCTGGAGGGCTTTATTGATCAGTTCGTCTATATTTTTATCGTTCATATTCGTATGCATAATATTTTTCAAATTGTTCCCGGATTATTTTTCGTGCCCGGGAAAGTAGCACCCGTATGTTGACGGCACTCAGGCCGGTGATCTGTTCTATCTCATCTATCGAGCAGTCTTCGATTCCTCTCAACCGGAGGACTTGCCGCTGATTTTCCGGCAGACGGTTGATGAGATGGCGGACTTGCTCCACTTTATCTTGCATTTCCAGTTCTTTGTCCGGAGAAGAATCTGTCGAGAGGGTGACGGCTTCGGTGACATCTTCATCATGCCTGCCCGCACGGGGAGAACGAAGGAAATCGAGACAAAGATTTTTGACCAGCATCACGCAGAAGGCTTCCGGATTCCGGACATCGGCCAGTTCATTCCGACGGCTCCACAATTTATAGTAGGCATCTTGCAGGATATCTTCGGCATCGGACTTGTTTTCGACTAATGCGTAAGCGATCCGGAAGAGCTTGGGATGGAGAGGAAGGAACAGCCTTTTAAAGCTTTCAACATCCATCTTTGTGGTCGTTTATTACTTTTTCGATATCGGATGGTTTGATTTTCCCTTTGATACGGATCAGGGCATCATCGCCTCCGTCGGTTGTCAGAATTACCAGTTCACGGATGATATCTTTGTCAATGCGTACCATTACTTTCGTACGGCTACCTCCTTCGTTGGAATTGACCATCGTTTCGTAATTCGGATCTTTCAGTTTTTTGATGGCGGTGCGGAGATCGTTTTTGACGGTACTACCGCATTCCTCGAAAGAAAGGACTTCGATGCTTTTCACACCCATCGTCTCGGTGAACAAGCTGCTTATTTTCATCAAGAACGGGCCGATTGTGACGCGGGTTACGTTTTTCTGATTGGCAAAGTCGTTGAACAGTTTGTCCATGCTTTGGCTGTATCCTGCCTGGCAGGATAGAATGAGGATCAGGATTGCAATGTATTTTTTCATCTTTCTTATGTATTAACCATTATTTAATTCCGTTATTTCCGACTCTTTCAATGCGCGCTATTGAAGAGCGTTCATTAAATAGACGGGAACGGAAAAGAAGTTGTTACAAAGAAAGGAAAAAAATTATTTTTTTTCTTTGTTCTCTGCTATTTCGACAAAGTAAACGCTGGAACAGATGAGTAATATGGCTACCAGTTGTGTCCAGCTGAAACGGTCCTGTCCGAGCGTGAGTGATACGATGGTGGCGACAATCAAAATTAGATAACCATAGAGGGCTACCAGAGTCGTACTCAGATATTTCAGGCCGATAGGGATGAGTAAATAGCTGATGACGGTCGGAAAGATCAGGATGAACATCAGAATAAGGAAAGGTGTCCAATGCAAAGGTAATTCCAGTACCCTGGCATCGAAACCGGTTACCGTCGACACAATAAGGGCCGAAAAAGCTGCTCCTGTAAACGTATATCGCAACATAGTTATCACCCCGACCTTGCTCAATATCCGGTTACTGATAATCAGGTAGGCGGCATACGCGAACGAACTCATCAGGCAAAGCATATTTCCGGTAAAAGCGTCGGCTGCCAGGTCGTCACTCTTTTGTGTCAGGATGCAAAGTAGGGCACCTCCCAGCCCGATCAATATCCCGATAACCTTCATCTTCGTTATCTTTTCTTTGAAAAAGATTACGGCAAGAATGAATACCCAGATTGGTTCGAGGCTGGTGAAAATGGAGCTGGAAACCGGAGTTGTCTTACTCAGTCCGATCAGGTAGAAGAACATAAAGCCATAGATACCTAACGCCCCTAACAGGAAAAGGGATATCTTTTCTTTCCGCGTAGAGGTTTCTGGCTTTGTAAACATTCCGATAATCCAGAAAGCGACTGCTGCAAAAGTGCATCGTATCGTAACACCCGAAAGCGGCGTCATCCAGAGCGGCAGCAGATATTTCAGTGCATTCATGTTCAGACCGCTGAAGGTCTTGGATATTACCATGCTGACGTTGGCTTCTGTAATTTTATTCTTCATGCTCGATACGGTTTGATATTATGCAGATTTAAAATTGTCGTTGAATAGGAAAGAATCCTGTTTGATATATGCCCATGCGGCAGCTATCAGCGCGATCACCATGTTGAAGATAAAAGCGAATTGCTGGGTTTCGATATGGAAAAGGTCTTTAAAAACATTGATGATAAACGGGCAAAGCAGGATTGCCAGGTAATTCATCGCCATCACAAAAGCCAGCGCAAGCGTTACTTTGGACGGGATCGCCGTACGGGTTGTCTTATCGTAAGCGACAGGTTGTATGACGCCGTAGCCGAAGCCGGTAAAGATGCAACCTAACCCGATCAACCATTCCGTTCGGGAGACCAGGATGAGTGCCATCCCGATCGCAATGGAAAGCATACAGGCGAACTTTGTCTTTTTCCCGAAATAGGACACAATCTGGTTAAGTATGAATCCCGGTGCCATGATAGCTAAGAAAAAAAGGGAGATCATGATACCCGAATTCCCGCTGGTGAAATGATACTCTTTCATCAGGAACGGTAGGTTGAAACTGATGATAATCACCAGATAGGTGGCCAGCCCGTAGAATGCCATAATCTGCATCAGATGCCGTATCTGTATGCCGAATTTACCGAAACTGTTGTCGGTAGTACCGTATGCGGGCTTCATTTCGGCCTGTGAAGCTACCGGCTTTACGGTTGCATGCATACTTGTATCGGGATAGGGTGAAATATTCTTTTTCAGATAGAACGAAAGAACGATCGAGATCAGCGGAAACAGATAGACGATGAACGGAAGATGCCAGTTTACTTCCGCCAGATACCCGGTCAGAATCGTTGCTAATACTAAGATCACATTCGTGATCGCGGAACTGAGGCCAAACTGTTTCGTTCGGTATACCCCTGTGAAAAAGCGGGAGATCAAACCAGTGGAAAGCGGTACGATCAACCCCGAACCGATTCCTAAAAGCGCGCTGACGGCGATCAGTTGCCACATCTTTGTGGAGAGCAAATACAGAATCCCGCTCAACGAAAAGACTACCAGGCCAACTTGCAGTAGGAGGATATTATTGATCTTTTCCGTCAGTTTACCCGATAGGATGATAAAAGGGATGATCAGTAGAGAAGGAAGCGACGAAAGCATCTGTATGTCCAGCTCAGTGGAATGTGGAAAGATAGCAGAAAGTTTCCCTAAGATAGGGGAGACAGCCAGGCCGGGCAATGCATTCAGTGCCGATATCGACCATATACCTATTAGTGTAATAAGGGGAATCGTCCCCTGTCCGGTCTGTATTCGCATAATCGTTTTATTTATTGTATTGAAACAATCCCGAATAGCGAATGTTCACTTTTGAACCTCATCTACTTATAAAATCCTTTTACAAAGCCGTTTTAGGTTAAAATACGAGTAGATTTTGGCACTCTTATATAACATTATTTTAATAAACTCCAAATATCGTATGTTTAACCAAAAACGCAGAACAATTGCGGATAGTAGCTGTTTTTGCCATACAATCGGCTGAAACAAGTCGATGACGCCATTAATAATTAAAAACAAAAAAGACATGGAAGATTCTAATTTCAGAAAAGGTGATGCCAAGACAGCAATCTTTGGCTCGGAAAAGATGTTACAAGCCTCTCCAGTAGACAAAATCCCAGATGGCCCTACCACCCCGGAAATCGCGTATCAAATGGTTAAAGACGAGACGTTTGCCCAGACACAGCCCCGCTTGAACTTGGCGACATTCGTAACTACCTACATGGACGACTATGCAACCAAACTGATGAACGAGGCAATCAACATCAACTACATTGATGAAACGGAATATCCGCGTATTGCCGTTATGAATGCCAAATGTATCAATATCGTAGCGAATTTGTGGAATACCCCCGAACAGGCAAAATGGAAAGCCGGCGCATTGGCTATCGGTTCGTCCGAAGCATGTATGTTAGGTGGTGTTGCAGCCTGGTTACGCTGGCGTAAGAAAAGATTGGCTGCCGGTAAGCCTGCAGACAAACCGAACTTTGTTATCTCTACCGGATTTCAGGTTGTATGGGAAAAATTCGCCCAACTTTGGCAGATCGAAATGCGCCAAGTGCCTCTGACATTGGAGAAGACTACGCTCGATCCCGAAGAAGCATTGAAGATGTGTGATGAAAATACGATCTGTATCGTGCCGATTCAAGGAGTTACATGGACAGGTCTGAACGATGATGTGGAAGCTCTGGACAAAGCTCTCGACGCCTATAATGCAAAGACTGGCTACGATATTCCTATTCATGTGGATGCTGCTTCCGGCGGCTTTATCCTCCCGTTCCTGAAACCGGAATTGAAGTGGGACTTCCGTTTGAAATGGGTTCTTTCCATCAGTACGTCCGGACATAAGTTCGGTCTGGTTTATCCGGGTCTGGGTTGGGTTGTCTGGAAAGACAAGTCATATTTGCCTGATTCCATGTCGTTCAGCGTAAATTATCTGGGTGCCAACATTACCCAGGTCGGTTTGAATTTCTCCCGTCCTGCTGCCCAGATCCTCGGACAATACTACCAGTTCATCCGTCTCGGATTTGAAGGATATAAGGCTGTCCAGGAAAATAGCATGGCAGTTACCCAGTACCTACATGACCAGATTGGCAAGATGGCTCCGTTCGTAAACTACAGCAACGAAGTCGTGAATCCGCTGTTCATCTGGTATCTCAAACCGGATTATGCGAAGAAGGCGAAATGGACACTGTACGACTTGCAGGATAAACTGAAACAAAGCGGTTGGATGGTTCCCGCCTATACATTGCCAAACAATCTTGAAAATTATGTCGTGATGCGTATCGTTGCCCGCCAGGGATTCAGCCGTGACATGGCTGACCAGTTGCTGAACGATATTACGGGAGCCGTAACGGAACTTGAAAAACTCGAATATCCGACTCCTACCCGTATTGCACAGGATAAGAACCAGGAAGTGAAAGGTTCTGTATTTACTCATACAGGTGTACCTCATAAAAAGAAGTAATCATGAATAAAACAATTTCTGTTTCACAAATAAAAGAAGCTGCACAGGAGGCTTACGAGCAATTCAAGGATAATACAGGTGGTAAGAATGCCGATTACATCCCTTATCTGGCTAATATCGACAAGAACCTGTTCGGTATCAGTATCTGCCTGTTGGACGGTAAGATCATTACATTAGGAGATTCTTCCTACCGTTTCGGGATCGAATCTGTCTCGAAAGTGCATACGGCTATCCTGGCACTTCGCCAGTACGGAGCCGAGAAAGTACTGAAGATGATCGGTGCCGATGCTACCGGCCTTCCTTTCAACTCCATCATGGCGATCTTGTTGGAAAATGACCATCCTTCCACTCCGCTGGTAAATGCCGGTGCGATCACGGCTTGCAGTATGGTGCAACCGGTCGGTAATTCCGACAAGAAGTGGGAAGCCATCGTTTCCAACATCACCGACCTTTGCGGGAGTGCTCCGCAACTGATCGATGAACTGTACAAGTCAGAGACTGCCACCAACTTCAATAACCGTTCTATCGCCTGGTTACTGAAGAACTACAACCGTATCTATGACGATCCGGATATGTCGCTCGACCTGTACACCCGCCAGTGTTCGTTAGGTATCACAGCCGAACAGCTTTCCATTGCCGCAGCAACCGTTGCCAACAACGGCGTGAATCCAGTTACCAAGAAGCCTGTTTTCGACGCCTCCTTGTCGCCAAAAATCACTTCTTTAGTGGCTACAGTCGGTTTTTATGAACGTACGGGAGACTGGTTGTATACTTCCGGTATTCCGGCCAAAACGGGTGTAGGCGGTGGCGTGATGGGTATCATGCCCGGGCACTTCGGCATCTCTGCCTTTGCACCTCCTTTGGACAGTTCCGGCAACTCTGTAAAAGCACAGTTGGCAATAAAATACATAATGAATAAATTGGGCATCTCCATTTTTGGCAGTACCCGGTTTACAATCACCGATTAAAACGGTTTATTCTTTTAGTTGACGAGCCTTCACGCCCCTGTATTTAACAGGGAGACGGGAGGCTCGTTTTTTGTGGAAATAATTTTATCATTTTATTATCTTTATTCGGTAAAGTAGCGCATTTTGTAATGTTAAAAAATATTACCCGCAATAGTAATTCCAAAAACATGGGGTAGTAATCCGATTTGGATGGGGTAGTAGTGACATTTTGATAATTCTAAATTCGTGTTTTTTATCATGCCAGATGTGTTTCAATGCAATCTCCCTGTGAGTTGCGCAGAATTTTGGCATGACGACTGTTTTCGTTACTGTGGGTTATCGGATTTATGAGTAATGACGACCGGCTGGGTATCAACTGCTTGTCCGGAGGGAGTGAGATGCGTTTTATTATAATAATCTTCTTTTTTCTTATTTGCAGACTGTACCAGACTCGTGACATAGACCGTGAAGATCGGGAACATCATCATGCCGAGAGCAGCCAGCAGGACCGACAGGATGCGTCCTGTAGGGGTGATCGCGATGATGTTCGAACCTACGGTCGTCACGTCCATGAAAGCCCACCAGAGAGCGTCACTGTAATCCTTGACTTCGGGGTTCACTTTCTGTTCGATCACGAAAAAGATCAGGCTGGAGAAATAGACCATTGCCAGCAACATCGTCAGGTAGGAGACGAAGAGGCCGGAAGCCCGGTTCGAAGTCAGCCAGCCGACGACGATCGCCAGTGCCCATCCGCTGCGTACGAGCGGGATGAAACGCAGGAAATAGGTCACCTCGGCCGAGAAAGTAAAGCCATAGTAATCTATTATATTAAGATAAGGAATCGAAACCAGCAGGAAGAGAAAATGGGTTTGCAAATAATGAATTTTATCTTTTGATAAGAAAAACTCCAATATGAAATCGGCAATGAAGAACATACAGATCCAGAACTGCGTTTTCAGATACGAGGTTTGCGAGATGAACGGTATATTATTGAACGTGTCGATCGAAATATCTACGATGAGGAATAGCGATAGCAGCAATATCATCACATGAAGTACTCCGTAGATACCTCGTTTTTCATAAAAAAAATCATTGAATGCAGTTCTCATTGTCTTTAGATATTATTTACTAAATAGTGATTTGTTAGTTACTTTTGGATCAAGCCAAAAGTAATAGATATTTCATCGGATGAAACAACAAAATGACACCTTTTGTTTTTAACACTTGTCTGTTAATTAACCAAGTTTGACATCTTGTTGACAAACTAACACAAAAAGGAGTTGTTATACTGTCAATACAAGCGAAACTAAACAAAACAAAATTCACATTTTAATAGTAAAATTCATGGCAAATATTGGAAAAGCAGCAAAACTTGGAGTATTTACTCTTGCGATTATGAATGTTACGGCAGTCGTCTCACTTCGCGGACTGCCGGCTGAGGCTGTGTATGGACTAAGTTCAGCCTTTTATTATCTGTTTGCAGCAATCGTGTTCTTAATTCCTACCTCGTTGGTGGCAGCCGAATTAGCCGCCATGTTCCAGGATAAACAGGGTGGAGTGTTCCGATGGGTAGGAGAGGCCTATGGTAAGAAATGGGGGTTCCTGGCTATCTGGGTACAATGGATTGAAAGTACGATCTGGTATCCGACCGTGTTGACTTTCGGGGCCGTTTCTATTGCGTTTATCGGGATGAACGATGCGCATGACATGACGCTGGCTTCAAACAAAGTGTATACGCTGGTTGTGGTATTGATTATTTACTGGCTTGCCACTTTCATCTCTTTGAAAGGTTTGAGCTGGGTAGGTAAAGTGGCTAAAGTGGGTGGTATCGTTGGTACGATTATCCCGGCTGCCTTATTGATTATCTTAGGTATCGTGTATCTGGCTTCCGGCGGTCATTCCAATATGGACTTCCACAGCAATTTCTTCCCCGACTTCACGAAGTTCGATAATTTGGTACTTGCGTCCAGTATATTCCTTTTTTATGCTGGTATGGAAATGGGGGGTATCCATGTGAAAGATGTCGAAAATCCTTCCGTCAATTATCCGAAGGCTGTGTTTATCGGCGCGTTGATTACCGTGTTGATCTTCGTGTTGGGAACATTCGCATTGGGTATCATTATCCCGCAGAAAGATATTAATCTGACGCAGAGTTTGCTGGTTGGTTTTGACAACTATTTTAAATTTATCCATGCTTCTTGGTTGTCGCCCGTTATTGCCGTTGCGTTGGCTTTCGGTGTGTTGGCAGGTGTATTGACATGGGTTGCCGGTCCCTCAAAAGGTATCTTTGCCGTTGGTAAAGCCGGTTATCTGCCTCCGTTCTTCCAGAAAACAAACAAGTTGGGTGTACAGAAAAATATTTTGTTGGTTCAAGGTTTGGCTGTTACATTCCTAAGCTTGTTGTTCGTGGTTATGCCTTCCGTACAGAGCTTCTATCAGATTTTGTCACAGTTGACGGTTATTCTTTATCTGATTATGTATATGCTGATGTTCTCCGGTGCAATCGCATTGCGTTACCGGATGAAGAAAGCGGGTCGTCCGTTCCGTATCGGTAAGAATGGTAACGGACTGATGTGGTTTATCGGCGGTCTTGGTTTTTGCGGTTCATTGCTCGCCTTCGTACTGAGCTTTATCCCGCCCAGCCAGATTTCGACAGGTAACAATACTGTCTGGTTTGCCGTACTGATTATCGGTGCTATTGTGGTAGTAGCCGCTCCGTTCATTATCTATGCTGCCAAGAAACCGTCTTGGGTGGATCCGAATACTGCGTTCGAACCGTTCCATTGGGAAGTCGACAAACAGGTACAGGGAGCTGCTACGACTGTCACTACTACAGGTGCCTCTTCTGCAACAACCGCCTCCGCTTCTAAAGAACCGGACAACCGCACTACAACCGGTACATCGTCTTCTGGGATGTCAGGCAAGGTGTAAATGTATACTTGTTACTTTTGGCTTGATCCAAAAGTAACCAAAAGATCAAGGCCGAACCTGCTTCACTACTTCGTTCCCTTCGTTCGCTGTCGCGTCTGAAACTCGCTTCGCTCAAACAGCAGACGCTCCGGACGCTCACTGCGGTCTCTGCGCTTAACGCTCACCAGCTTAGGCCGGAGGTAGAGCCTGACGGCTCTTTGGGGATGGCCGATTTCGACAGTTCTTTTGCGGCCCCGTGTGGGAAACAGGGACAAGCCTGTTCCCGCATCAAGTGCGGGATCGCAGAGAAGCAGGCGAGAGAAGCAGGCGGTATCGGCCATCCCAAGAGAAAGCACAGCTTTCTATAAAAGGCCTAAGCGGACAGGCGTCAAGCGGAGGGTAAAGGCGGAGCGTCCGGAGCCTGCGCTGTTTGAGCGAAGCGAGTTTCGCAGGCGACAGCGTAGCTTTTGCCCGGAGTAGCCTGGACGGTTAAGCCTTGATCTTTTGGTTACTTTTGGATCAAGCCAAAAGTAACAGATAAATATTGATTTATAGAATGAAACAAGGGTAGTTCACAATGTATGGACTACCCTTGTTTATTTGAAGACTAATACCAGGTGATGTTATCAACCGGAAGCCATTCACTGGCACTTACATTTTCGAGCGTGATGTCTTTACCGTTGAAGAGAAGGTTGTATATATATCTTTTTCCTTTTTCCCACTTTGTATTGGCGGGAACTTTATATTTGAATGTTGTTTCGTTGATGGTGAAGAGCACTTCCACATCTCCGTCTGTCCTGATACGCGATGTGGGGATTACCATCAGTTGTTGCGGCTCGTCCGATATCTTTTTCAACATGAGCGGAGTATTCAGTTTCAGTCGGGTGGAAGCATTTGTTCCGGCACATCCGCCGATATTTCCGGTTTTAATGTTCATCTTACCCCCGAAGCAGAGAGCCGTGCCGCCGGCTTTGTTTCCGATCTGTATCGCATGGAGTAGGAAGCAGCCTTCCGCTTCCGGTGTCATTCGCAATTGGAAACTTAGGAGTGAAAGCGTATGATTCATGTTGAGCAACGCGACTGGAGAAATCTGGTTGACCGCCCGTTGCCCGCTGGCCTGTATCCCGTACATGTAATCTTTCGTCAGGGAAGCATCCGGCGATATGCGGACCGGGATATTCTCCGGATCGAAATCAACCTGCGACTGATACGGGTAATAGGCATAAACGGTGACCGGTTCCTCGTTCAGGTAAATCTCGGGTGACTGGCGCCAGTCCAACTTGTTGTGTATCAGAAAGGCTTCAGCCCGCACGTTTTTGTAGTCCGGATTACTATCGTAGATGTTACCGGTGTTTTCCGAGACGACATGTAACCCGATGACTGATCCTCTTGTAAATTCTTGTATAAAATTAGGAGACTTTGTAGTCAGTACCTTTGTGATTATTTTTAAAGGTTGTTTTTTCATGCCTAAATTTTCAATGAGTACCGGATCGTAGTCGTTTGTGCAGCTAAAAATACAAACTGTCGCCATCATAAATAGTAGTAATTTATTCATTCTTTGTATTATTTTTGTGAAGTGATTACAGGTGCAAAGATCAGTCAGTTTGGAGAGGTAGAGAGTGCATTCGGTATAAAACCACGATGAAATCGTATAAAACCACAAGGTGCAAATTATCTACAGGCGTCAAATTGTCTACTAATGGTTCAGATCAACTATTTAATGCTTCAATTTGTTTACTTGATACGAGGGATATATTATGTTGGACAAAATTCAGTTTTTATTAAGCTTGCAGATCATAGGATTCTGTATTTTCGGCGGACTCACCCTGCTGCTTCGGGCCAGTGATAACCGGGCAAAAAAGATATTGGGATGGGGTATGTTTTTGTGGGCTTTCCTGGCAGCCATAAGGTTGTCTGTAAACCTTTATCTGCATGAACCGAAAGAAGCTTTCCATCCGGATATCCTGATCATGGGGGCTTTGGTGGCAGCTATGCTCGCCTGTTATGTGATTGAAGTATTGCGGCCCGGCTTTCTTACCTGCCAACGTTTTCTTCTATTTATCAGTCCGGTTATTTTCGGTGGCCTGGCCTACCTGACTTATCGGTTGTCGGGAGGTGAAATTCATACCTACTATTCGATACGGGAGGTTTTCGAATATTTCAATATGGATGTCTTGCTTCGTATGACGGTCTTTTTACTGACCTTGTTTTATATGGTTCTGCCTGTTTATCTGATAGCAAGGTATGGTAAGGATTTCAAAGTTTTTTTATCAGAGAATGTTTCCGATCCGGAAGAATATGATTTGGAATGGTTAAAGAAAACCATGATCATTTTTATTGCTCTACATGGTTTTTATCTTGTTTTATTGCTGACCAATACGCCTTTGATGTATGCGATCGACAAAACGGTCCTGCTGTTCGTATGGTATTATTTTTTCTATAAGGCGTTATTTCTGAAGGTGGTTGTCCTGGAACATTCTTTTGAGAGTGGATGGGATCTACCGTATCAAGAAGAGGAAGATGGTGATGACGATGATGAACACCGGGTTCTCAGTAAACGTTATGCAGATGCAAATTCAACTTAGAAGTGCAACTTCGCAGTGTGTTTCCCATGAAAAAACCACTGCGGGTTTGCCCCAGCGGCAGGGGTGCATAGCCCCTGAGAGCGTAGAATCAATTAGCAATACAATAAAAAAGGAGACCGA